>Ga0114999_10000206_pt1 | contig 87700 bp, 80 predicted proteins | sample ArcticOcean_MG_C_3_FD_89820 | JGI IMG/M metagenome (GOLD analysis project Ga0114999, IMG submission 89820) | Marine microbial communities from western Arctic Ocean - ArcticOcean_MG_CB8_126 | ecosystem: Environmental > Aquatic > Marine > Oceanic | place: Arctic Ocean: Canada Basin | collected...
AAAACGCTAAGTTTGCACCGGCTCGGGAACTACAAACCCGGCCGGTGCAAACTCCCTTTGTAAGACGAAAGGAACGACACAGCTCCGATGCTCGCCTACGTGATAAGACGCCTCTTATTGATGATCCCCACGATATTTATTCTGGGCACAGCGTTGTTCTTCTTGTTGCGTGTCCTTCCCGGAGATCTCGCGGTTGGCATGCTAACGACGGAGGAGTCTTCTGCGACGGCCGAAGAGATCGAAGAGCTGCGAGAGTATCTTGGCCTAAACGACCACATCGTCGTGCAATATTTCCGCTGGTTGCGAGCAGTACTGACCGGAGACTTGGGCGATTCTCCTCTGTTCGATACATCGGTGACCTCGATCCTATGGTCGAAGTTAGGCATAACTCTCGAACTTGCAGTTCTGTCGGTGGTCATCTCGTTAATTTGGGCTTTACCACTTGGAATTATTTCCGCGTTAACAAGAGGGTCTTTCCTCGATCAAGGAATACGAGTAATCACCGCAGCGGGCATTTCGCTACCCAATTTTTGGGTGGCGCTCATGGTTCTGCTCGTGCTGGTTGCCGTCTTTAACTGGAGCCCCCCGGTGCAATACGTCCACCTTTTTGACGACCCTGTCGAAAATATAAAAATGCTGTTCCTTCCAGCACTGGTAATCGGGTTTAGATCGTCCGCGACGATCACACGTATGACGCGTTCGATGATGTTGGAAGTCATTAGCCAGGATTACGTCAGAACGGCGCGTGCGAAGGGCCTGAGCAGTCGAACCGTTACGCTTCGCCATGCGCTCCCGAACGCTGCGCTGCCTATTTTGACACTCGCTGCGTTGTTGCTTGCTGCACTCGTCGATGGCGCCGTGATTATTGAAGTAATTTTCAACCTGCCTGGTTTAGGCCAGTTGATCAGGGAATCGATTACTCGACGGGACTATGAGCTCATTCAGGGTATCGTTCTGGTAATCGCGTTGTTCATGATGGTCTGGATACTTGTAACTGACTTACTCTATGCCTGGTTAGACCCGAGGATACGGTACTCCTAATGGCTGATTTGACACCGGAAAAACTGTCTCAGGATGCAGCCAGGAAACTGGCTGAGCCAGTTGTTCCGCGCACGCTTAAAACAGCGATTACTGCGAACGTCACCAGCGCCAGAAAGACCATCTGGAAGTTCAGCAAGGCCAATCCTTCCGGTGCGATTGGTGGCGGAGTCTTGCTCGTCATTATCGTCATGGCGTTATTCGCCAGTCTGCTAACACCCTTCAGATTCGACCGGTCGGTTGGCTCAAGGCTCGCCCCAATGGGTTCAGAGGCGCGGGCCGGAGGCGAAATGTATCTTGGTGCCGACGAGATTGGTCGCGATGTGTTTACCCGAACTCTGCACGGCGGGCGCACTTCACTCTACGTAGGACTTGCTGCGCCGCTTATCGGAGTCGGCATCGGCCTGGTACTAGGAATTTCGAGCGCCTATTTCGGAGGCGTAATCGACCTGACTACCCAGCGTGTTGTAGACGCACTGCTGATCGTTCCGGGTTTAGTACTCGCGATGGTAATTACGTTGTCGTTCGGATTCAGTCTGCAAATCGTCATCATAGCGATCTCTATTAACATGATTGGCGGGGTTTCGCGTGTGATTAGATCGCACGCGCTCGCCCTTCGCGAGAGCCAATACGTCGAAGCTCTCAGGGCTATGGGCGCATCGGATACCCGGATTATATTTAAGCACCTGATTCCGAACTCGTTTGCCCCAGCCATGGTGCTGTTCGCCGTGAGTGTCGGGGGCGCAATCACTACTGAAGCTTCACTAAGTTTCCTCGGTCTCGGAATCGCACCACCACGTCCATCATGGGGCAGTATGCTCTCCAACGCACAACAGTATTTCCGGACCGGTATCCACATCGTGCTGGTACCGGGAATCGCAATTGGAGTGACCGTCCTTGCCGTGAATCTATTCGGAGATGCGTTGCGCGACGCCCTCGACCCCCGACTCAGAGGACGTTCCTGATAAATCGGCCCAACTAACCAACGGTGGGACGGTCTCCAGGCATCATGCCCGAAATTCTACAAATAAAAGATCTCCGAACTTACTTCCGCTCTGAAGACACGATCGTCAAAGCGGTGGACGGAATTAGCTATGGCATCGAACAGGGTGAAACCCTCGCCATCGTGGGCGAAAGCGGCTGCGGAAAATCCGTCTCTGCTCTCTCTATTCTGGGGTTGATCCCCGCTCCTCCCGGATGGATCGAGAGCGGCGAGATTATCTTTGAAGGCAGGGATCTGCTCCGACTCAGCGACAGTGAGATACGCAAAGTGCGTGGTGGCAGCATCGGTATGGTTTTTCAAGAGCCCATGTCTTCGTTGAACCCGGTGATGTCGATAGAGCGCCAGATGACCGAAGGGGTGAGGCTTCACCTCGGATATACCAAGGGTCAAGCGAGAACCAGGGCAATCGAAATGCTCGAAATGGTAGGCATACCGGATCCCGAGACTCAACTCGGCCGTCATCCGCATCATTTCAGTGGTGGTATGCGACAGCGCGTGATGATCGCAATGGCACTCAGCTGTGGCCCGAAATTGATCATCGCTGACGAGCCGACAACCGCTCTGGACGTGACTGTCCAGGCCCAGATCCTCGATCTTATGAAACAGCTGTGCCAGGAAAACGATGTTGCCCTGATGATCATCACCCACAATCTGGGCGTTGTCGCACGATACGCCGACCGTATCAATATCATGTACGCGGGTAGAATCATCGAGCAGGGGACTGCGAGAGAGATATATCGAAATCCGTCCCATCCCTATAGCCTCGGATTGCTCCGCTCCGTTCCAAGACTCGACGGCGTCCGATCCGAAAAGCTTGAACCTATTGAAGGCCAGCCACCAGATCTTGGTGATCTGCCCTCTGGCTGTCATTTCAACCCACGGTGCCGGTTCGCGCTTGATCGATGTACAACCGAATATCCTTCAATTGTTGATCTGAACGACTCACACAAGTCGGCATGTTGGGTCGCGGAAGATATAGCGGCTGGAGTGACGAATTGACGCAAGTCACTGCAAATCCAAATCCATCGACCTCCAGTGGTGGCGATAAAGACACTCTTGTCGATGTTCAGGATCTGAAGACCCACTTTTCTGTCGGGTCAGGGTTGCGATTCTGGTCAACACCTGACTATGTAAAAGCTGTAGATGGAGTGTCGTTCGAAATAAAACGAGGCGAAACTCTTGGTTTGGTTGGGGAGAGCGGCTGTGGCAAAACCACACTCGGTCGGACGCTGTTGCGCCTTCTGGAATCTACGTCTGGAGACGTTTACTACGATGGACTGAATGTTACGACCGCCAGTAAGAGCGAACTCCGAGATTTTCGCCGTAAAGCGCAGATAATATTTCAGGATCCATACGGGTCTCTCGATCCAAGGCAAAAGGTCGGTGATATCGTTGGCGAACCACTGTTGGTTCATAACCTGACCAAGACCAAGGCTGAATATCGATCACGCGTATCAGAGCTATTCGCGCTGGTGGGCATGAACCCTTCGCACATGACAAGATATCCGCATGAGTTTAGCGGTGGACAGCGACAACGAATCGGAATCGCCAGAGCTCTGGCCGTAACCCCGGAGTTCATTGTTTGCGATGAACCAGTGTCAGCCCTCGATGTGTCTATTCAGGCCCAGATCATCAACCTCCTAGAAACGCTTCAGGAAGAATTGAATCTGACCTATCTGTTCGTAGCCCATGACCTCTCGGTAGTCAGGCATATATCGGATCGCATAGCAGTGATGTATCTCGGACATGTGGTCGAGGTTGCCACGCCGGAAGTGCTCTACGAAAACCCGTCTCATCCCTATACGAGAGCATTGCTCTCAGCTGTTCCACTTCCAGATCCCGACCTCGAGGCGACTAGGGAACGAATTCCTCTTATTGGTGATGTTCCAAGCCCGTTGAATCCACCGCCCGGATGCGTGTTCAATACTCGCTGCCCGATTGCGACCGACGATTGCTCGAAGATAATTCCGGAGTTGAAGCAAACGCATGCAGACCGATCAGTTGCTTGCATACACGCTGAAGGCTACGGGTCCTACTGAAATCTAGCGTGGTCGCGGGGATGCAAGTTCGAAGCTTGCCACCCCGACCAACATCTAATCCAAACGAAGGCCCAGCCATTGGCGGATCTGTCAGAACCCAATACTCGTTCCCTCAATTGGCAGTTAATTTTGCTGGCAATATTCTCGCTTACATAATCAGGTTAACCAGTGTCCACAGCATCATCAAATATGCCCAATACGCGTCCTAATATTCTCTTCATCGAATCCGACCAGCACAACCCGGCTGTCATCGGAGCGTACGGCGATTCGGTAATCCGCACACCCAACCTCGACGCTCTGGCAGCCCGTGGGGTCATCTTCGAAAACTCATACTGCGCATCGCCAATCTGCGTCCCATCCCGAGCAGCGATGCTCACGGGACAGCATCCCCACCAGAACGAAGTCTGGACCAACTCACAGTATCTTCATTCCGGCATCCCGACTTTCGCCCACTCTCTTGGAGCCGCAGGATATAAACCCGTTCAGATCGGTAGGATGCACTTTAATGGAGCCGACCAACTTCACGGATTCACTGAGCGATTCATCGGCGACCACAACCCGAATCATCTCGGAGCTGACAAAGTTGACCATGGATCACTGCACGGGACGGCAGGTCCTGCGCGTGTCTCACTAAAGCTCTCCGGGCACGGACTTAATTCTTACCAGGTCCATGATGAAACGGTTGCCGCCCGAACGATTGAATTCTTAGACGATCACGCCAGTAAAGGTGCCAAAGCACCCTTTGCTCTGGCGATCGGCATGATGCTGCCCCACCAGCCGTTCGTCGCAACCAAGGACGACTATGACGAGTACCGCGGAAAAGTGCCGCCACCAAAAAACCCGAAGGCGTTCGAAGACGAAACTCATCCTTACATGAAATGGTGGAAGTCGCACGCAGGACTCGAAGATGTAACACCCGATGAGGTGGAACGAACCCGCACGGCCTACTATGGACTCGTCACTCGACTCGACACGCTTCTTGGCGGTATTTTGGACACGCTGGAGAAACACGATTTACTAGAAAACACCCTCATCGTTTACACGGCAGATCATGGTGAACAGATCGGTGAAAAGGGACTCTGGTGGAAACAGACTTTCTACGAAGATTCGGTCAAGGTACCGGCGATAGTTTCGTGGCCAGCGAAACTCCCACAGGGCGAAAAAATCAACCGAGTAACCAGCCAACTCGACCTCAACGCCACCATGCTTGATGCCGCAGGAGCGCCCCCGCTACCGTCGTCCGTCGGACGCTCACTGTTGCCCCTTATAGAAAACTCCGATGACGATAACTGGCAAGATATTGCGTTTTCCGAGTACTGCACCGAACCCGGTGATCAAGCCCACTCAGAAGGTGAGAAAATCTGGCAAATCCGTATGGTGCGTGAAGGCGACTGGAAGCTCATCTATTACCACGGCATGCCGTCGCAGCTGTTCAATCTCAAAAATGACCCTGGCGAACTAGTCGATTTGATCGACGTACAAGAACATGAAAAAGTGGCGAGCCACCTGACAGCGTTGGTTCTTGAAGACTGGGACCCCGACTGGATCGATGCAAATATCCGCAAGCAGTCAGCCAATCTCGAAATCACTATTCCGTGGGCAGAAAAAACGTCACCCGCCGACACTGTCCGCTGGGATTTAAATCCTGATTGGGATTACCTAGACAATCCCCAGACATAATTCGGCAAGATTCTGTCAGTACTCAGTGTCGAGGAGAATAGCAACATCCCACCTTTGATGGGGGTCGCTGTTCATCTTCTGCCCACACTGCCCGTAAACATCCGAAATCAACAGAAATCATCGAACCTTGCTGGGCATCGAACATTCTGACGCTGAGACCGCTGGGATGACTCAAAAAGGTTCTGTCAGAACTCAGTGTCGGGGCAGAATAGCATCATTCCTCATTTGCTGAGGAGATCTATTAATGTCCTGCCCACACTGCCTATCTACGTCTGTATTCAAGAGAAAACATCGAACCTCGCTTGGTTATCGGACTTTCAATTGCCGAGATTGCGACAGGCGTTTCAACGAACGTTCAGGTACACCGTTCAATGATCTACAGTTTCCGACTGACATTGTTTTACTCGCGGTACTTTGGCGATTGAGATACAAGCTCGGATTCCGTGATGTTGCAGAATTACTTTTGCAACGAGGTTTCGAAGTTAGCTACGAAACCATACGGATGTGGGAGTTTCGGTTTGCACCACTAGTCAGTGAGAATCTGCGTAACAAGCGTCGTGGAATTGCTGGTCAGTCTTGGTATCTAGATGAGACTTACGTAAAGGTCAGTGGTCGCTGGCGATATCTTTACCGAGCGATAGATCGAGAAGGAAACCTGCTCGATTCGATGCTTAGTGAACACCGAGATAAACATGCGGCTCGACGTTTCTTGCGCCGTCTAATCGATAGTGCTGGGCGGAAGCCGCTTCGGATGACGACTGATAAACATCCTGCCTACACGAAGGCAATTCGTTGGATCGTTGGTCGTAAGGTCTTGCATCGACACAACCAGTATTTGAACAATCGTATTGAGCAGGATCATAGATCGATCAAGCAGCGCTATTACCCGATGCTCGGCTTCGCCAAGTTCGAGTCAGCGAGTCGGTTTTGCACGGCATTCGATGAGCTGCGTAACTATCTAAGAATCAGATCAGCGGGTAATGAGCATGTTCCAACGGATGTTCGAAGGAAGATTTTCACGAGCAAGTGGGCCACTCTAATGACCGAGTTGTCAGCTTAAATACAGGGATGAATCCTATATTTAGGTCGGCTGGATTTTGAGCTGAGCGCTGAGTTCTGACAGAACCGTGACCACCCGATTCCTCACCGAAGTTTCGGCCTAAGCAAATCAGGCCAGATGTCGCCATCTGGGATTGACCATGTGTCGTCGGAAGTCGAGCCTGCACCCTCTATCGATACGGATTGTCGTTATTAAACATCAGGGTTAACAAAAAGGCCCTGCCTTCAAAACTGAAGACAGGGCCTTTTTTTGTGTTCTTGGTGGAGACGGGGGAGGGTCGAACTCCCCGTCCAAGAAGGGTCCCGGTTTGACTTCTACGAGCGTAGCCGTTGGTTGTTTTCTCATCGCCGTACCCGCCCCATCGGCGTGGCAAGAGTGGCGACCAGCTAGTGGAGCCTTAGTTGTTTGTCACTAGCTACCCAAACAACGCAGTCCGACTTTATTTCTCTCGAGCCTAACCCGTCAGACGGGGGTTAGGTCGAAAGTCGCTGCCCTTAGGCTGCGAGGGCGTATTCACGTTCGCCGTTTACGTTTTTGCCGCTTTTTACGTGGTGCACGGCGCCACGGCCCGCAATCGAGCGGTGATCTCCCTGTCGAAACCACGCGTCCCCAAGTGCTGATGTAATTCTATAACTTCGATTGTTACAAAAGAATGGTTATTTATACGAGGACAGGGGAGTGGGTGATTGATTCGACGTGTTGGTGGGCTTCAAGAGTTCCTGAATCCCTTCGACTTTGCTCAGTGTATTGGCCAGTTCAAGATGACGTTATACCCGGGTTTCTGACTTGGAGTGACGGCGAGTGTCTCCACTTGATCTGGAGATCACTCGATCACGTTGACGGTCACCGGTTGGCCAGTGTGCATGTCAATTACGACTCGATCTCCGAGAGGCTTTTTGAGATTGTACTCAACGTTTTCCAGGCAGACGTTGTCGCCGCCGGAGGGAGCATCGGAGTCAACCACCATAAACTGCACTTCGGTGTCGGTTTCATTTCGGAAGACCAACTGAAGACTCCGGTTGCAGGAATCGAAGATTAGCCTGAGGCGGTCTCTGTCTCCGGAACGCAACTCCGCCTCTATAGCGTTCTTTCCACGCCTGACGTTGACGGACTGACCAGTGTGTTTGTCGATGACAACTCGATCACCTAGAGGCTGTTCGAGTTGGATTCCAACCCCATCAGCGCAATCCTCAGCACCACCTCGAAAAGGCCATTTGGAAGAAACTACTTTTATCTGCACATCGACGTCGGTTTCCCGCAGTAACACCACTTCTGGATCAGCGTTGCAAGAGGCGACGCCGACTCGTAGCGTGCCCAACGGACGTGCCTCCGCTTCTATCAAATCCACCGTGGTGCGCAATGTGAGCCCACGAAGAATCGGCCAGGACCCGTTGAGGGACGATCCGGCAGCGAACAGTAGAAATCCGACCACGATGACTGCGACGATGGCCCACCGCAATCGTCCCGATAGCAATCCTCTTGAATCAGGGTTGTCGTTCATTTGATTTCCGATTTGAGGGGGACATTCATGCTCTGGCCATTCGAGATCCTGAATCTAGTTCAGGATGACGGGTCGTGCGCTGTTGGTTGAAGAGTGAAAACGGCTAGATCTTTGACCGCATTGCTCGATCGACTTCTCGTTTGGCGTCGCGTTCTTTGATGGTGTTGCGACGGTCGACCTGACGCTTTCCTTTGCCGACTCCAATTAGCAATTTAGCGACCCGATTTTTGATGTAAACCTTCAACGGAACGATGGTCTGGCCGTCTCGGTGCGCCTGATCATCGAGGTGCTGAAGCTGCTTTTTTTTGAGAAGGAGTTTGCGTGAGCGATTAGGGTCGTGCTGGCCGTGCTCGCCTGCGGGCGCATACTGCGGAATGTGGGAGTTTTCGAGCCACGCTTCGCCGTTCTTGATGTACACGTAGCCTTCGGCGATGCTCATCCGACCTTCACGTGCTGACTTTATTTCCGAGCCGAGCAACACCATTCCCGCTTCGAACGTTTCACTGATGAAATAGTCGTAGCGAGCGCGTCGATTTGTGGCGAGCGCGCGTTGTGTGTCGGTCGTTGCCATAAGACAAGTCTAATTAATGCAGGCGAGTGAGTCCCTGTCGGCACATACCAATTTAGACGATACGTCCGATGCAGAAGCTTGCAATCGCTCGAACCGGTGAGCCTAGTTACTCGCGAGTTGGTCGATCTGGAAGTCGAGCTGCTTGATTGCTGCTTCGATCTGAGGATCGCTAAACTCGCTGGTCTGCGGGTTGGATCCACCTACGGAATCCGCTGCCTCAACAACTACATCAGGCTCAATTCCGATCTCTTCGATAACTCGTCCGTTCGGTGTAAACCACCTGCCGATCGTTAGGTAAACACCACCGCCATTTGAGAGTCCGCGAAGCAGGTTCACACTACCTTTACCAAAGGTTGTTGTGCCAATGGCAACTGTGCGACCGTGATCCTGCAGGGCACCGGTGAGCACCTCGGATCCGCTGGCAGAGAAGCTGTCGACCAGAGTGACCAATGGGATATCGGGGAAGTGACCGCCGGATTTCACCTTCCAGTCTTCTCGTTGTCCACGAGAGTCGACTTCGTAGGTGACCAGTCCGTCGGTAAGGAATTCCGATGCAACATCGACGGTCGATGAAAGAAGGCCTCCGGGATTGCCCCGAAGATCAAGAATGATGCCTTTTGCTCCGTCATCGATGAACTCTTGAACGAGCTTTCGAACCTCGTTCGGGGTTTCGGCGGTGAACTGAGAAATACGGATCCGGCCGTAGTCCGTATCTGGAACATCTCGACTGACGACACTCGGGTCATCGATGATGCCTCGGGTAATTGTTATGTCAACTGGATCAAGGCTTCCAACGTGTTCCACAGTCAGAATGACGTCGGTGCCTTCTTCACCACGAATCTTGTTTACGGCCTCGAGGACGCTCCATTCGATTGCGTCTTCACCATCGACGGCCAGAATCCTGTCACCGGCCCTGATTCCAGCCTTTTCCGCAGGCGAATTCGGAAGAGGCTTGGTGATGATCACACCTCGTCGGTCTGGTGATGCCTCAACCTGTGCGCCGATTCCACCGAACTTTCCTTGGAAGCCTTCTTGATCAATTTTGAACGTGGAAGGCGGAATGTAAGACGTGTAACGGTCGTCAAGAGCGTCGAGCATGCCGATAACTGCGGCCTCTGCCAGAACATCGGGATCAATGTTTTCCCGGATTACATATTCTCTGACAAGGATGGAGTAGGTCTCCCAGATGATTTGGAGACCGTCTGGGACGGCTGCTGGCTCGTCGGCGATAGGTTGAGCCGTCGGGGTGGCCTGCGTGCCGTCTGAAAGGATGATCGGTCCCGTGTTCCTTTTAACAGGGTCTGTCTCATCAGAACTGCAGGCAGCAATTACTAGCACGGCCGCAAAAACGACGAGCATCAGAGAGGTGAGTTTGAGCGTGCCGGGACGGATAGTCGGGAAAATCATATTTGGTTTGTGCGCTGCTAACTGAAACCCAAGTCAGCGGGATAGGGTGATGCCGACGGGAAAATAATCTACTCTTTGAGGATACGCTCGCAGAGTGAAGTTCGATGTACGGTTGCACACGTAAATGAGTAAGTGGAAAGCGGGAGAAGCTGTCACCAGACGTACTGAGCAGCAGTTCTTGCTTTACATAACAAGGATAGTGCGACGTAACGTATCAGCTGCTGTTGCCTGCCCTGCTTGCCGGAAATTGCGATTATGAGCCCGGTTAGATGCGTGTCAAGTCCGCTGACGAGTCGACAACACCCGGGACTGTTACCTCGGCTTCGATCGCGTCACGTAGATCGGTCATGCCCCAACCCTTGGTTGCTGACGTTGTGACGACCCTGCTGAATTCGGTCACATCGATTTGATCCAATAGTTCAAGATGAAGCGGCACGTCCTGTGAGTCGATAACAAGGTCGAGTTTGTTCAGGACCAAAATTTTCGGCGTGTCCCCTATTCCCATATCGGCAAGCTGGTCTGACACGACGTGCGCTTGCTCGATTGCGTACGGGCTTGATACATCCACAACTTGCAGTAGCAGGTCGGCTTCAAGCGTCTCTTCGAGTGTTGCTCGGAACGCCGCGACAAGAATTGGTGGGAGCTTGTGGACGAACCCAACGGTATCGCTGATCGTGGCTTGAGTGCCAGAAGGCAGATACATTCGTCGAGTTGTCGTATCGAGAGTCGAAAACAACTGGTTACGTTCGATCACGCCAGATGAGGTGATCTTATTGAAAAGAGCCGATTTACCAGCATTCGTGTAGCCAACCAGCGATATGATCTTTGCGTCACCACCGGTCCGCTGAATACGTTGCTGATCTCGTTGGGACTGAACCTGAGCTATCTCTTTTTTTACCCGAGTTAGCTTACGGCGAACGAGTCGCCGGTCGGTTTCAATCTGGGTTTCACCCGGACCTCTAGTACCGACGCCACCACCGAGTCGCTCAAGGTGAGACCACTGACCGGCAAGTCGTGGCAACAGATATTCAGTTTGTGCCAACTCGATCTGCAAGCGACCTTCACGTGACCTTGCTCGCTGTGCGAATACGTCGAGAATGAGTGCAGTTCGGTCGATTACTTTGACGCCAAGCTTGTCTTCCAGAGTTTTTTGCTGGTTTGGAGACAGCTCGTCGTCGAAGATTACGGTGTCGACTTCTTTGTCCTTCACCGCGTGCACTAGTTCTTCGATCTTGCCTTTTCCGATGTACGTCGGCGATGGCTTGTTCATCGATTGGGTGAATCGAGCTATCGGGTTTGCTCCAGCCGCCCGCGCTAGCTCAGAGAGCTCAGCGATTGAATCGTCAAGAGCCCAGTAGTCGCCCTTGGTTCGCACGTTCACTCCCACGAGGAGGGCGCGTTCTCTGAACGGTCCAGTGGAATGTGTGCGCTTTTTTTTTGCCATAAGGGTGGATCAGGCTCCCGTAGAGGAACGATTATGCGTTCATGCGAAGTTGTGACAATCGGCGAAGGCCTTCATCAATCTGATCATCAGGGATCGTGAGTGAAAGTCTGATGTATCCCTCTCCACCGGGTCCGTACCCGTTGCCTGGGGTTACAACGACGTTCACATCATCGAGCAGCTTCTGAGCGAACTCGGCCGATGAATATCCTTCCGGAACCGGTGTCCAGATGTACAGCGCTCCCTTAGGGGCGACCGCCGGTACACCGATTTCGTTCAGTACCGAGACTACCTTGTCGCGGCGCTTTCGATATACCTCGTTATTGTTATCGAGCCACTCTGCTGTCAGATCGAGAGCTGCGATGCCCATTTCCTGATTTGCCTGAGAGAGTCCTGAGTCGATATTCGACTTTACACGCATCAGTGCGTTCACCATTTCCGGGTTTCCTACGGCCATTCCAACCCGCCATCCGGTCATGTTGGCGGTTTTCGAGAGGGAATGGAACTCCATCGCGATATCCATGGCACCTTCGGCCTGAAGCACACTTGGCGCGACGTATCCGTCGTATGTGACTTCGGTGTAGGCGGCGTCGTGGAGCAACGCGATGTCAAACTCTTTGCAGTACGCAACCGCTTCATCAAAGAAGCTCAGTGGAGCAATAGCCCCGGTTGGGTTGTTCGGGTAGTTGATCCAGAGTGTTTTGGCCTTCTTAGCGACGTCGGTCGGAATGTCAGCGAAATCTACCAGATAGCCGTTGTCTTCTTTGAGTCGAACAAAGTGAGTCGTGCCACCGGCGAACATCGTTCCTATCTCGTAAACGGGGTATGCGGGGTCGGGACTGATCGAGATATCGCCGGGATCGATGAAGCAAAGCGCTGCGTGAGCGATTCCTTCTTTGGCCCCGATCAGGTTGATTACTTCGGTAGCAGGGTCGAGTTTCACGCCAAAACGATCGCCATAGAACTTCGCCACCCGTGCTCGGAACTCTGGGAGTCCTTCGCTCTCTGGGTACTTGTGGTTCGCTGGCTTTCGAGAACCTTCTACAAGTGCGTTGAGCACCGGATCCGGTGTCTGCATGTCTGGGTCGCCGATACCGAAAGAAATTACATCGATCCCCTGCTCTTTTTTCGCAGCGATAGCTCTGGAGATACCGACGAAAAGATATGGAGGTAGATTTTCAACGCGTTCAGCGAATTTCATTCGATTTATTCCGTAACTCTATGATTTTTGGGGGTTACACGTTCCAGAAGTTGAACAATCTTAAACGAGCCGCCGCATGATGTGTGGCGTTCTTGAGCGTTGGTCAGGCGTCGCCCGGTTCGTTTTAGGCTGTTCTAGTCAGGCCAGATTCCGGTGTAGACCTCAACTGCAGGTCCTTCAAGGAACGCCTCTCCTGTCTCGTCCCACGAGATCCTGAGCACGCCGCCATCCACAATCACATCCACCTCGTCATCGACAAGTCCGTGCGCCCTTGCAGCAGAGGCCGATGCCGTGCTGCCAGTGCCGGACGACAATGTTTCGCCGGCACCGCGTTCGAATATTCGGGCTCGGATTTTTGAACGGCTAATAACGTTGACGATCTCGAAATTGATCCGATTCGGGAACAAATCGTGGTTTTCGACGTGTGGACCGATTTCTAACAAAGGAAAATCTTCAACCGATTCGTCCATAACAACTACCGCGTGCGGATTGCCGACCGCGAGGCACGTGACCTTGAGTTCGCGTCCGCCCGCCTGAATCGGATATGCCTTGAGCATGTCGAGATCGCCAATCTGTGAGGTGTCGACAGGTATCTCAGATGGCACGAACGTTGGCTCGCCCATAGCGACCTTGGCTGCGACCATTTTGTCGCCCTCCATGGTTGGCCAGACTGTTCGCACTCCGCCGCCCGTTTCGACGGTTAGCCCATCGGTCGTGATCTCGTCACTTTGGGGTAGCGCTATTTTCCGGTCGATTACGAACTTGGAGAAGAGCCTGATGCCGTTTCCGCTCATCTCGGCTTCCGATCCGTCGGGGTTGTAGACCCGCATGCGAATTTGCGCGACTTCAGAATCCTGAACCAGGACAATTCCATCTGATCCAACTCCGAACGCCAGGCGGCTCATTTCGACCGAGAGCGCACCCCAGTCTCGGTCGATCCCTCTACCGTCGATGGCGATGTAATCGTTCCCAGCGCCGTGCAGTTTTGCGAACTCTACGGTCATTGTTTCTCCATGCCCTCTAAGCGTTATCGTTCATTCGACCAATTGATTCTATGGATGATTCAGTCAAATTCCAAGTTTGATAATGATCCTTTTGTTGGTGTTGTGTATTGGTATCGACATACTCAATTAGCGAGGAATAATCCGGTTAACGCTGCCATGAGCCAACCGACTCCAAGATCGATTTTGTACTCGCTTGTGGATCGGCGGTCATATCGAACCAGCTTATTCTCGGGTCATCTTGTTTGAACCAATTGTTTTGCTGGCGGATTAATCGATTAGTCGCAACCGTGGTCAGACGAACGGCTTCTTCTAGATCATATTCACCATTGAGATGTCCGATCATCTGTTTATACCCAATTCCGCTCAACGCTCGATCGTCTAGCGAGTATCCAGCACTTAGCAAAGATTCCACCTCGGACTTCCAGCCATGTTCGAGCATGAAATTAAGGCGGTTACGGACACGATCGTGAAGTACGGGCCGTTCTACGGATAGCCCGATCAACCGTGCATCGAAAGGTTCTTCATCTGCCTTACTTCTGGTCGAAACGGCTCCCGAAGGGTTCGATTCGACTCGCTCAATCGCCCGGATAACACGCCGAGGGTTGAGCAGATCAGTGTCGTTTGCGACTTCCGGGTCGAGTGATGACAGGTACGCAGCGAGTGATTCAACGCCCTCATCTTTGAGCATTTTCTCGAGCCGGTTACGTAATTCCGTATTCGGTTCGATTTCCGGGACTTCCCATCCCTCGATCAGCGCCCATATGTACTGGCCGGATCCGCCAACGATAATCGGTAACTTTCCACATTTCGAGATTTCGTCGATCGCTGCGCGAGCGTGCTTCAGATAGCCGGCGAGGCTGAATTGTTCTTTGGGGTCAAGAATATCGATGAGATGGTGGGGTACTCCCCTCCTCTCTTCGGCAGTCGGCTTGGCAGTCGCTATATCCATGCCTCGGTAGAACAGTCGAGAATCACCGTTCACGATCTCGCCATCCAGATGTAGCGCCAGATCGACGCCCACGGCGGTCTTGCCGGTTGCTGTAGCGCCGATTACGACTACAACTTTGGGTTTAGTCGATGTGTTCACTGGAAATACCCGTAATCGATGTTCAATCAGTCTGCGCTGGCTGCGGTGATCAACTTTGAAAACTCGTCGGCCTTCAAACTGGCTCCGCCAACAAGTGCACCGTCGATGTCCGGTTGGGCAAGCAATTCAACAACGTTTCCTGAGTTGACGCTGCCTCCGTATAGGACACGTACCGAGTCGGCTGCGCTGGATGCAAGTTTACGAATCACATCTCGACACACAGCGGTCATTTCTTGCGCCTGTTCCGACGATGCTGCCTCGCCGGTGCCGATCGCCCAGACGGGTTCATATGCCACGATCAGTGAGTCCCAATCGGTGTAACCCGCAAGGCTTGATTCGAGTTGGTCGCTGACGAAACTGGCTGCATTGCCCGATTGTCGAACTTCCAGGTCTTCGCCAATGCAGAGAATTGGATTGATACCGGCGTTCGCCGCGGCTATCGCTTTCTCGGCTACTTGAGCTGACGTTTCGCCATACAACGCCCGGCGCTCCGAATGACCAACAATGGCGTGGCTAATTAGCCCCCGCAGCATCGACGTGGAAATTTCGCCCGTGAAAGCTCCATCGTCGTTGGCGCTTATGTTCTGCGCTCCGATCTGTATCGTCGAGTCCATGAGCGTTTGTGCAATGCTCGTGATTGAAACGAACGGCGGACAAACGATCTTGTCGACCCCAGTCGCGGTTTCGCTCAGCTCAAGAATTTCCTGTGCCAGCTTCAACCCTGACTTGAGGTCGGTGTTCATTTTCCAGTTTCCGGCTATTACCGGCGTTCGATCTGCCATGCGATTAGTCCTGCGTGAAATTCCTAATTAGAGAATCAATTGTCGTCCAGCGCTGTCACGCCGGGGAGAGTCTTTCCTTCGAGAAACTCGAGTGAAGCCCCACCACCGGTCGAAACGTGAGTAATTTGATCAACCAGATCGAGAGAGTTTACGATCTCGGCTGTTGAACCTCCTCCAATAACGGAGGTTGCCTTCTTGTTCGCCGCTACCGCCTTTGCGACCGCGATAGAGCCTTTTGCAAATTCTGGCCATTCGAACACTCCCATCGGTCCGTTCCAGATGATCGTGTTTACAAGCGATATTATTCGAGCGTATTCCGTGGATGACCTTGGCCCGATATCGAGGATCAGACCGTCCTCTGGGACGCTTGATGAATCGAATATTGTCGGCGGGGAATCTTCTTTGAACTCATGCGCTGTAACAACGTCAGCCGGGAGGACTACGTTCGCTCCACGCGATTCGAGAAGCTCCTTCGCTGCCGCAAGATCTTCATCGGTTACTGTTGCCGCCCCACCAGAGTTGCCTTGAGCAGCGTAGAACGCGGCAACCATACCGCCGCCGACGAGTATCGTATCTACCTTTTTGGCAAGATTTTTGAGCACTTGGATTTTGTCAGCGACTTTAGCTCCCCCGACGATCGCCACGGCCGGGCCTTTAGACGAGTCCAGCGAACCACCGAGCATTTCCAGTTCACGTTCCATCAGCAGCCCGGCATAGGCGGGAAGATGATCCGCAACGCCGGCTGTTGACGCATGCGCACGGTGAGCCGCTCCGAAAGCGTCGTTTACGTATATATCTGCAAGTGATGCCAGATGCGACGCGAATGTGGAATCGTTCGCTTCTTCACCCGGATCGAACCTGAGATTCTCCAGCAACGCGAATTTGCCGGGCGTTAGATTGGAAATAACCGATGCGGGCTGATCCCCACCGGGACCACCAGCGTCTTGAACTTCAGCGCCGAGGAGATCGGAAAGTCGTTCTCGGACCGATGAAAGCCGCATTTCCTCGACCACCTGCCCTTTTGGGCGACCGAAATGCGAGCAAACGACGATCCGTGCTCCGCCTGCTTGAAGAAGCTTCAAGGTTGGAAGGGCAGCTCTGATTCGAGAATCGTCAGAAATATTTCCGTCTCGTACAGGCACATTGAAATCGACCCGAACAAGAACGGTCTTTCCCGTAACGTCGACACCTGATATTGACCGTTTGTTCATAAGGAATGCCGTGATCTAGTTCGAATTTACGATCAGTTTTGCACTTTCGGAAAGGGATGCCCTGTGCTCGTCGGAGAATCCAGCAGGCTCGAGCGCAGAAATAGCTTCGTCGACCATGCTGGCTACTAGATCTTCGGCGAACGCCCTGCTTTCGGTATCTGCCAGAATCGTCGTCACTTCGTCTAGATCCGCTGGGTCGAGAACGCGCTTCATGAAGATTTCACCGAGCCGACGACGAGTCGTTGGAGTGCCGTTTTCGATAGCGTGCGCTGTTGCCAAAGATTTCTTCTTTGACTGCAGCCTGCCTCGCTGTACTTCGGTTCGTTCGGTTCCCGGTTCTGGCCAGAGTGCCTGGAGATCGATGTTAAGGTTTTGCGCAGTTCCTACCGCATTGCCGAACTTGTACAGGGCGTCCAGTACTGAATCATCAACTGCTGATGCGATACCACCGAGCTTGGCTGCGATTCCGAATAATGCGCCGTGCTTACGAGCAACCGCGACAATCTCGTCGACACTTACAGCAGCGCGCTCCTGGTACGAAATATCGAGATATTCGCCTTCACACACTTCTAGGGTTGCGGTGTCTAGCGATTCGAGGGCGAGCGAAATATTTCTCGGATCGGCAGCTGGTCCTTCAGTATTTCTCTGCTCGAAGATTGAAATGCGGGCCATAGCGTGGATGCCGTCTCCGGCGTTGATTGCCTGTGCCGGGCCCCACGACCACCAGATCGTCGGTCGCATGTTTCGTTCGGTGTTGGCGTTTTGGACGTCCTCGTGAACCAGCATGAAGTTGTGGAGCAATTCCAGAGCGACTGCATACGGCATCGCCGAACTGTTGCTGCCACCTGAAGCCCTTGCCGTCGCCAGTACAAGTTGCCCGTGCGATCTATCTTGGGCAACCGCGACCTCCGGCTCACCATTTTGATCGACCCATCCAAGGTGGTAGGCCATCATTTTGTACAACGGAAGCTCACGCGCATCGACGAACTTTTTCAATGCCGATTCAAATTGATCTGAATCGCTGTCAGTTAGTCCGGGGAGTATTCCCGTGAATGGCAATCAAGTTCTCCGATTTGTTAGCGGGCGGTGATGCCCAATAGCAGTTTTCGAGCGAAACAAGGGTAACCGAGAGTCGCTAGCTCACGATGATGTCACCGAGCGTCTTCCGTAGCGAATCTAGGTCAATAGCACCCAGTCGAAGGACGTTTATCTGATCGTCCCTGTATGAAACGACCGTGCTTGGATCGGTTGCGACTCCGCAGGGTGAGTCGATACACCCCGCAATTTGCTCACCAAAGACTTGCTCGACAACGTTCGCATCTTTGATTGGATCACGCCCCGTGAGATTGCAGCTTGTGCCTGTGAGTGGAGTTCCGCAGAGGCGAATGAAATCTCTTGCTAGCTCGTGAGCAGGTATCCGCAAGCCAACCGTTCCCGTACCTGCGGTCACAGCCTCCGGCACAGTATCGCTCGCAGGTACTACGATCGTGAGAGCGCCGGGCCAGAAAGCCTCGGTCAGTTGCAGCAGCGCGTCCGGGATGTTGGTCACGAGCGATTCCGCCATTTCGAGATCGCTGATTAAAATCGGGACCGGTGTGCCCGGGTTACGACCTTTAGCGAGGAATACGCTCTCGACCGCCGCAGTATTCAGACCGTCAGCGCCCAGCGCAAAATACGTGTCAGTGGGGAAAGCAACCAGTTCCCCATTTTTGATTGAAGATACTGCGCTATCAAAGCCCGATGTATTCGGCGAAATAAGCATCAAATTATCTTAGCGACAAGACGAACATTTGAACCAGTAGATATCGAAGTGAAAGTTTTTCGAAAAACCCGTGACTCAGTCGACGGGGACAGGTAGATTTATGTCTCGGGCTTAACGGACGCGATCACACGCTTCGATATAGAGGCGTAACGGGTTGTCCCAAAAGGCATTTCGCTAGCCTGAGTTGTCACTGTGACCGGGGAACAAATGCCATGCCAGAAAACCCATCAGACGAAACGTCCGGCCGAGTATCTACCTCAGATGATATTGAGGTTGGAACCTATCTAGAGATAGCGCAGGCCGATCGGGTCACCGGCGAAAACCCACCGATCGACGAGAGGATGAAAACGATTGTCATTCTCGATTTTGGATCTCAGTACTCTCGTCTGATCGCCCGGCGCATCAGAGAGGCCAATACCTACTGCGAGATCATCTCCCATGATGCTAGTAGTGAAATTCTGGACGAGCAGGACGTAATCGGCGTCATTCTCTCCGGCGGGCCAAACAGCGTCTATGAAGAGGGCGCGCCGATGGCTCCAACGTGGGTATTCGACTCAGGAGTACCGATTCTAGGCATCTGCTACGGAATGCAGCTGCTGGCTCACCAACTGGGCGGCAAAGTCGCTCCGGGAACCGAGCGTGAGTACGGTCACGCGATTGTCCATAAGGACGGTCAGGACAACACCCTCTTCGAAGGGTTGGAGACTGAAGTTCCAGTGTGGATGAGTCACGGTGATCGTATCGAGGAACTCCCACCAGGGTTCCACTCAATGGCTTATACCGAAAATTCTCCTCTAGCCGTTATGGGTAACGATGAAGGAACGTACTTCGGTATTCAGTTTCATCCTGAGGTCGCTCACACTCCTCAGGGCGCGGAGATTCTGCGTAACTTCATTTTTGGAGTCTGCAAAGCTCCGGGTGATTGGACTCCAGCGAACTTCGTTTCCGATGCCATTGAGCGAATCAAGGAGCGGGTTGGCGATGGAAAGGTAATCTGCGCATTGTCGGGCGGAGTTGATTCCACCGTGGCAGCAGCTTTGATCCACCGTGCGATCGGTGATCGTCTGACATGCATATTTGTCGACAACGGACTAATGCGAAAAGGCGAGGCAGATCGGGTTCAGAACGTCTTCGCTAGCCAACTCGGGGTCAATCTCATATTCGTAGATGGCACAGAGCGTTTCTTGAGTGCGTTGAAAGGCGTGACTGATCCCGAGGTCAAGCGAAAATCGATCGGCGCAGAGTTCATCAAGATATTTGAAGAAGTTGCGATCGATATAGGTGAGGTTGATTATCTCGCCCAGGGAACGCTCTATCCCGACGTGATCGAGAGCACGAGCGCCGACTCAACCGCTTCGCACAAGATCAAAACTCACCACAATGTCGGTGGGCTTCCAGAGCACATGAAACTGAGCCTCGTCGAACCACTCCGCTACATGTTCAAGGACGAGGTTCGTAAGGCCGGTGCTGAGCTCGGCCTCACCCCGCAAAGTGTTAACCGTCAGCCGTTCCCGGGACCGGGGCTGGCGATTCGGATAATGGGCGAGGTTACTTTCGAAAAACTTGAAATTCTTCGTGATGTTGACTGGATCGTGATTGATGAGATCAAGAACGACGGTCTTTACGACAAGTTGTGGCAGTCGTTTGCGGTACTTACGAACACCCGTACTGTGGGTGTGATGGGCGACCAGAGAACGTACCAGTACGTTGTGGCTATCCGCGCTGTGACCAGCGACGATGCAATGACGGCCGATTGGGCACGTCTTCCTTACGACACGCTGGCACGGATCTCAAACCGAATTGTGAACGAGGTCGATGAGGTGAACCGAGTCGTACTCGATATCACCAGCAAGCCACCTGGCACTATCGAGTGGGAGTAGGGCTCCAAATCCAAGACGTTCGGCACACCCCTGTAGCAAGACAAACGAGAAACAATTGAAAGTCCTCGTAATTGGATCGGGCGGTCGTGAGCATTCTCTGACGTGGAAGCTTGCACAAAGCCCCAAAGTAACCGAACTACTAATAGCGCCAGGCAATGCTGGCACGGCTGAACTCGGTGAGAACGTCGCAGTCGACGCCGAAGATATCGACGGACTGCTGGAGCTAGCGTTATCTCGCTCCGTTGACCTCACCGTGGTCGGACCGGAGCAAGCTCTCGTCGATGGCATATCTGAACGCTTCATTGAAGCCGGGCTGAAAATATTCGGTCCTTCCGCAAACGCAGCTCGGATCGAAGGATCAAAAATATGGTCCGATGACCTGATGACAAAGTACGGCATTCCTACTGCGGAGTCAGAGGCATTTACAGATTCCGGAACGGCGATCGAGTACGGGCGGACCAGAGCTGAAGGGTCACTCGTAGTGAAGGCCGACGGCATTGCTGCTGGAAAAGGAGTGCTACTGCCTGACACCTACGATGATCTGGATTCTGCGGTGATTGGGATGCTCGATCACGGTGCATTTGGTAAAGCATCTTCTAGCTTGCTTCTTGCCGAACGAATGGCAGGTCCGGAAGTAAGCGTTTTCGCATTTCTCGATGGCGAGACAGTTTCGTCTGCCGTTGCTGCTTGTGATTACAAGAGAATCGGGGAGGGCGACACAGGTCTGAATACAGGCGGTGTTGGTTCCTTTACCCCTCCTGAGTTCTGGACCGAAGAACTCGCAGAGCGTATTAGAACGGAAATTCTTGAACCCATCGCCAAAGCACTGGTCGCTGAAAACAGCTCTTATTCGGGAGTGCTGTACGCAGGGCTCATGGTTACCGAGACCGGCCCTCGGGTGATCGAATTTAATTGCAGGTTCGGCGATCCCGAGTGCCAAATACTGATGCCAAAGCTGGAAAATGATCTGTTTGATATTTGCATGGCAGTAGCGGAGGGACGCCTCGCAAATCAGGAAGTTCATTGGGCACAGACGGCTCATACATTCGTTGTCGCAACCTCAGATGGCTATCCCGGCCGCTACGAAACGGGCGTGACGATCACCGGGGTTGATAAAGCTTCCGAGGTTGGCCTCGTGGTACACGCTGGCACAGCGAGAGACGACGATGGTGAATTGATTACATCCGGTGGGAGAGTTCTCGGCGTAGTGGGCTCTGGTGAGTCGCTTAAGGACTCACGTGATGCCGCTTACGCCGGTTTAGCCGAGATATCGTTCGAAGGCATGCAGTTCAGGCGAGATATCGCCGAACGGGCAATACAGGACTAAACGTGTCACAAGTACACATAGTGTTCGATTTCGATGGCTCGCTTGCCACATCTTTCGTCGGTGGAGAGATGTTTCGCGGCCACACCCCGGAAGACAAGCTCTCGGATGCCGGCAAACGGTATCGTGCGAACACGACTTCGCTGCGGGAATATCAAGAAGAAGTATTCAATATCGTCGACGAATCCCCTGCTGAGATGTCGGCGAGAGCGGCCGCGACCAGTTCGATCAGAGGTCTAGCCAAAGAGATCTGTGAAGCCGTGTGGAACACAGGTGGCATTGTGGCAGTCGCCTCTGCAGGACTTGATTTCTATATTCAACCCGTGCTCGACAAAGCAGGTCTTGAACAAATTGAAGTTCACAGCGGTAAAGTCGTTTCGGAGCCCACAGAACTGCCCCCATTTCGGTACGATTACCCTTCGTTCGAAAAATCATGCAAGGGCGATTGGGTTACCTGCAAGTGCGAAGTGATAAATCGCCTTAAAAACAGCGCTCGAAATGGTGAAAACGAGAGTGAAGTGATATTTGTTGGCGATGGCTCCACATCAGATGCGTGTGCAGCAACAAATGCTGCCGACACCGTGTTTGCAACGGGGCGATTGCTCGATTACTGCATTGAAAACAAAATTCCGGCAACGGAGTTCGGTGATGATTTCAGCCCGGTACTCAGCTACGTCCTGAGTAAGACATCCGGAAACGGAGCTAAATAGAACAGTGATTCCACGATATTCACGATCCGAAATGGACGCTATATGGTCGGAAGACAACGCCTACGACCTCTGGTTACAGGTTGAAATTGCTGCGTCGCAAGCATGGACCGACGAGGGCGTCGTGCCCGAAGAAGACATGGCGAAGATTCGCAACGCCAAGTTCGATCGAGCCGCTTACGACCGTTGGTTTGACGAGACAAAGCACGATCTCGTTTCGTTTACCCGTGCGATCGGCGAGAGTCTCGGTCCTGAAAGCCGTTGGGTACATCACGGTCTGACCTCGAACGATGTAAAAGACACTGCGCTCAGCATGCAACTCGCTCAATCATGTGACCTTCTTGACCGAGGTCTGGTCGAGCTGCTAAACGCTCTGCGGATTCGAGCGATTGAATTCAAGGACACGCCTTGTATTGGTCGGTCTCACGGAATCCACGCCGAGCCGATGAGCTTCGGAATGAAATTAGCGTTGTGGTTTGCCGAAATGCAACGTAATAGAACACGACTTGCTTCCGCAAGAACTCGGGTCGCTGTAGGCATGCTTTCCGGTCCCGTTGGGACATTCGCCTCGGTCCCCCCTGTTATTGAAGAATCGGTTTGTCGGCAATTGAACCTCTCCCCTGCCGAGATCTCAAACCAGGTGATTCAACGTGATCGGCACGCTGAGTACGTTCAGGTTCTGGCATTGATCGCCGCGACACTCGAAAAGATGGCAACTGAAATTCGAGGATTGCAGCGCACTGAGGTTCGGGAAGTTGAAGAGCCGTTCGGAAAGCCCGGATACGTAACTAAAGGCTCGTCGTCGATGCCTCACAAGCGTAACCCGGAGCTCTCAGAGCGTATCTGCGGGCTTGCGCGACTTATAAGAGGTCATTCGATCACTGCACTCGAGAATGTTGCTCTGTGGCACGAGCGAGACATTTCACACTCATCGGCAGAACGAATGATCCTCCCGGACGCCTCGCTGGGTCTCGACTACATCATGAGCCTTATGACCGGAATCATCGCGGACATGGTTGTTCACGAGGATCGGATGATGCAGAATCTCGAATCTACACGAGGGCTTGTGTTCTCTCCTCGTGTGATGCTGCTGCTCGTTGAAAATGGTGTTGACCGAGATGACGCCTACGACGCTGTGCAGCGCAGTTCAATGCGCTCGTGGGACGAGGAGCTCGACTTCAGAGAGCTGATCAAGACCGATCCTATTGTTTCGTCTAAAGTTTCATCTGATGACTTGGACGGACTTTTCGACTACGGGTTTTATCTGGGCCATGTCGATCACATCTACCAGCGAGTCGGAATATCGGAGGTCGCAGTTGACTGAATCCGTTTTTGAAACTAATTTGCCGGGGCTGCTGAGCCGAGGGAAAGTACGAGACACCTATGATCTCGGCGATGACCGTCTGCTGATGGTTGCGTCGGATCGTATTTCTGCTTTTGACGTTGTGATGGAACAACCGATTCCCGGCAAAGGCATCATTCTTACGGAGATGTCTTCGTTCTGGTTCGATGTGATCGACCACGTAATGCCGAATCACGTGATTGCTACCGCTAGCGACGAAGCTGCGATGGCCAGCGTTGAAAAGAACGGCGCTCTCGCAGATCTGACCCCGGAGCTGGCTCGTAGATCAATGGTGATAAAGAAGGCTGAACGTCTCGAGATCGAGTGCGTGGTCAGAAACTACATCGCCGGCACAGCGTGGGCCGAGTACGAAGAGTCAGGCACTATGAACGGTCAGGCGCTCCCCGCAGGCATGAAGGCCGCTGATCGTTTCTCAGAGCCGATATTCACGCCTTCAACCAAGGAAGCGTCCGGGCACGACATAGCGATGACGCCGCAAGAGGCTAAAGATCTCGTTGGCACTGAAATGCACCGGGTACTCGAAGAGAAGAGCCTCGAGGTATTCCAGGTCGCTCACGACTACTCCGCCGAGCGCGGGATGATTCTCGTCGACACGAAATTTGAGTTCGGATTCGTCGATGGAGAACTGACGATAATCGACGAAGTGCTGACTCCAGACTCGTCGCGATACTGGGATGTAAACGACTGGGCTCCGGGGAATTTCCCGCCAGCGTTCGACAAACAATTCTTACGGGCATGGCTATTGGATACTGATTGGAAGCGAGAGCCTCCTCCTCCAACACTGCCCAGCGAGATTATTGAGCAAACACAAGAGCGATATCTTGAGTCTTATCGGCGACTGTCAGGCAAGTCACTGGTACTGTAGATAGCTGACAAAATCACTGGCACACCCATCGGTGTGACTTTTTGGGAACGCATGGCAGATACAAAGCGAAAAGCAACCACCCGTCCGGAAAGCCGTAGAGGCATGACCAGAGGGCAGATCCGAGAAGAACGACGAACGCGAAGTCGAGGGAGACAGCGCCGAAAACGCACTCTCCTGATGTTCGGCGGATTAATTTTTGCAATTGTGTTCATCGCGGCGTTGGTAATTCCAAGAAACACGCAGAGCAATACTGTTCAGGGAATCAACAGAGGTGGGCATATTGCACTCGACATTGATGATGGTCGAAATCACATAGCCGACAACACGACGCCAGGTGGTCCTTACTCAATGACCCCGGCGACTTCCGGTCCACATTGGTTTGGCGCGACGACCGCAATGAATATGCCTTCACCTGCACGCTGGGGACTGTACGAGAGCGGCATCCCTGACGAAATCCTGGTTCACAATCTCGAGCACGGCGGAATTGGCATTCACTACGATTGCATAGCCGAGTGCCCAGAATTGGTTCAGCAACTCAGCGACATCATTCCTCGAAATACTTCGCAGTACATCATGTCGCCGTACCCTGGTCTAGCAGGGACGGTTTCTATCACCGCCTGGCGACACCATCTCGATTTGGGCGATGGTGGCGATGGGATCCTGAGTGAATCCGACTTGGACGAAATTCAGAAGTTCATCGACGAGTACAAGGACCGAGCGCCTGAGAGCATTCTCGGGAACTCGTTCTAGGGCTACTCAGACCAGAAAGCTTCTGATGTTTCTCGCAAAAGTACACGTGTCTCTCAAGCCAACTGTCAACGACCCTCAGGGGCTGACGATTGCTCGCGCCCTCGGCCGATTAGGATTTGACTCGATCGATTCGTTGCGTGCTGGTAAGTACTTCGAAGTGAAGATCGAAGGAAACGACAAGGCATCTGCAGAAGCCGACGTGAAGTCAATGTGCGAGAAACTACTCGCCAACCCTGTGATAGAGACGTTCACGTACGAACTGGAAACCGTTTAGGCGAAGCGCAGCTCGAGGTTCTGGCCGCTAATCGGTCAGTGTGCCCTTGGTGCTCGGTATCGCGTCCGGGTTACGCTCATCGATTCGAGTTGCATCTCTCAACGCCCGTGCGAACGCCTTGAACGCCGATTCAATAATGTGGTGTTCGTTCTGCCCTGCCAGTACACGGATGTGCAGACAGAACCGGCCTTCAACCGCCATTGCTTCGAAGAAGTGACGCGCAAGATCTGCAGGGAATTCACCGACGTTGTTGTCGATCCCCATGTTTATGACAGCGTAGCCTCGACCGGATAAATCCAGTACAGCGTGTGTCAGCGCTTCGTCGAGTGGGCAAGTCCTATCGGCCATGCGCACGATGCCTTTGCGGTCGCCGAGCGCTTGATCGATTGCCCTACCGAGCACGATCGCCGTGTCTTCTACCGTGTGGTGCGCTCCGGTTTCGAGGTCACCGTTGGCTTCCACTTTTAGGTCGATCTGACCGTGTCGAGCGATCTGATTCAGCATGTGCTTCAGGAAGCCGACGGGTGTGTCGACCTCTACTTTGCCAGTGCCGTCCAAATTAACGGTGACGGCTATTTTGCTTTCGCCAGTTTCACGAACGATAGTCGCGATGCGAGCTTCTTTTTCTGCCATGCCTGTGCCTTTGGTATCACCAATATACGTCCCATCGATAGGACGCTATGTCTGATGTTAGCTGCCGGGATGTGGACTAAACAACGGTTCTGAGCGCGGCGATTACCCGGTCTGTCTGCTCTGGTGTTCCTGCACTGATGCGCAGCGAATTTTTGAGCACGCTCTGTGGGAACCGCCTTACGAATATTCCGTGTTCAGCTAGGGCGACATATGCCTCTTCGGCGGTTTTGTTGTCGAACCGGCAAAGTAAGAAGTTACCACTCGATGGATAGTACGAGATGCCGTCCATGCCATCGATCGCAGCTTCCAGTCGAATTCTCTGCTCAACCAGGCTTTTTACCCGGCTGAGCAGCACATCTTTGTGTTTGAGCGCAGCAAGTACCGCAGTTTCGCCAGCGATTGTGATGTTGTAGGGCTGCTTGATGTCCAAGAGGTGCTGGATCAAGCTACTTGAACCGATCGCGTAGCCAACACGCAGTCCAGCGATTCCTGCCCACTTACTAAACGAACGCAGTATTACGAGATTCTCGTATTCGTCTAACAGGTGACTAAGAGTGCTGTTCGCAAACTCGTGGTAAGTCTCGTCAACACAGACAACGATTCCAGTTTCCAGAAGGGCCCGGGCATCGGATTCGGTAAGCAGATTGCCGGTCGGATTATTCGGGGATGCAAGAAAAACTATCCGAGTCGAATCGTCAATCACGTCTAACATTGCAGGAATATTGATATTCCAACTGTCGTTTCGAGGAACAGATACCACTTCGGCGTCTGCCAGATTCGCAGAGAACGCGTACATTCCGAAGGTCGGCTCACAATCGATGACCTTCTGACCCCGCTCCACGAACAACCGCATCAGCAGGTCGATGATCTCATCGGCTCCGGCTCCTCCGATGATGTTCTCAACGGGGCGTCCGGTGTACTCACTGAGCGACGCGCGAAATTTGCGCTGCTGTGAGTCTGGGTATAGGTGGAGATCGAGAGCTGTAAGTGCCTCGGAAATCTCGTCGATCGCTCCGTACGGGTTTTCATTGGCGTTAAGGCGAATGACGTCTTCGGGCTTGATTCCCGCCTTGCGAGCGAGTTCATCAGACGGATCGACCGCGTGGTACGTGGCGATTTTGGCCATGTGTGGCCGCATGAGATTTTCGAGTTGTGACATGGTGGAGAAGTTTGCCAGATTAAGATGGCTACTGGTTATTCGCCAACCATGCGTCTGCGGCGATATTCGGAGGCTGCGGCGTGCCCGTGAAGGCCTTCTAGCTTGGCCAAAAGTTCCGCATCCTTCGACAATTCCAGGAATGTATCGTCATCAAAAGTCAGCACCGGGGTGACGCGCACGAAATTACGTACCGACAACGCCGAGGAAAATCGTGCTGTTCCGGCGGTTGGCATGACGTGGGACGGTCCTGCGACGTAATCGGCCATCACTTCAGCCGACCACTCGCCGACGAATAATCCGCCGGCACTGGTTACTTTGTCGACCAGATCATCGGCGTCACGAGTGAGAATACAGAGGTGCTCAGGCGCTGCTGCATTCGCAACGTCTATCGCTTCAATCGTGCTATCGACTACTACAGCGACGCCTCGGTTTGAAAACGCCGCACGGGCGATGCTTCCTCGGGGTAAATCTTCTAGTTGCCGTTCGATTTCTGCTTCTGTCGTATCCACGATTTCTTCGGAAAGAGCAACGAGTATTGGCATCGCGACCGTGTCGTGCTCTGCCTGAGCGATTAGATCGGACGCAGTGAACTTGGGGTCGGCCGAATCGTCGGCGATAACTAGCGTTTCTGTCGGTCCGTAGAGCCCGTCGATTCCGACATCGCCGAACACGAGCTTCTTAGCGGCGGTCACCCATGCGCTACCGGGACCGCAAATCAGATCAACAGCTGGAATCGACTCCGTGCCGTACGCCAGCGCTGCGATCGCCTGTGCCCCACCAAGCTTGAACACCCGGGAAGCTCCAGCGATCTTCGCGGCAGCCAGTACTGCCGGGTGCGGCATGGAATCGCCGGGGGCAGGTGTTGCAACGATAATTTCTTCGACCCCGGCGACCTTTGCGGGAACCACGGTCATGATCACGGTAGATGCGAGTGGTGCTGTTCCACCGGGCACGTAGGCCGCTACGGAACCAAGCGGTGTTACTCGCTCACCGAACTTTCCCGTGCCATCGCTCCAGCTTTTTGGAAGCCCACGACTCTGGAATTTTCGAACTCGCTCGGCCGCTAACTCAAGTGCTGAGATTGATGCTGGGTCTAAGTCGGCCAAAGCAGAGTCGATTTCGGACTGTGGAACTTCAAACGTGGCAGGCGAAGATCCGTCGAGAGATGCGTTTATACGTGCGAGACCTGCGTCGCCTTCGTTTCGGACGATTTCTATAACCCGTGATGCGAACTCGATGGGAGAGACTTTGTCGGGGAATAATCCGTTGCCGTCAGATAGGACTGCATCGGCGGGCAAGTTCCGATCGTTCCGGAAATACTCGATGCCCGCAGCGGCGCCAATTACGCGTTTCAAGGCTATTCGCCCGATTCTGAGAACGGCTTCAGGTTCTCAACAAGCCTGTCGTAGGCTTCGCAACGATCGCGATACACGTACTGCACATCGTTGGCAGCGATACCTATTCCGCCCAGATCTCGGAAGTGGCTCACCACCTCTGTGAGATCCGTTTTACGCACCAGAACCTGGACCGTGTACCAGTTGCTTTGTTTCCCGGTGTGCACAGCTGAGATCGTCGGGCCATCGACTCCGCTGAGTTCAGGTCGTTTCATCACCTGGCGTGCGACTTCGTCTTCAGATTCTCCTTGAATGTCGCCGGTGACGCGCTGATATTGTCGAGCTCGTAAGCTGGCTTCGATTTTTTCAAGAATTTGACGTGCATTGGCTAATTTTTCAGAGTCGTTCGCCAGAGCTCTACCGTTGCCAACGATTACCGATTGTGATGATATGACCGTGCCGTCGACCAGAATACGTAAACCGTTTTCACGGAGTGTTGTCCCGGTCGCTGTGATGTCGGCTATGACATCGGCGTAGCCCATAACCGGAGCCGCTTCGAGCCCACCTGAAACGTGGATCATCGAAACGTAGTTCACGTCGTTTTCGTTCAGGAAACGCTTCACAAGCCGTTCGTACTTGCTGGCTATTCGGAGATCACGGCCCTTGGCACGGAACTCCAACGCAATATCTGCGAGGTCTGCCATGCTCGTAACGTCGAGCCACGAATCGGGCACAGCTATAACGAGTTTCGACTCGCCGAAACCGAGACCGTCGTGCAGCAACACGGTGTCCCCGCGCTCAAGGCGAGATTCGTAATATCGATCAAGCCCTACGACACCGATGTCAGCACTGCCACCATCGATTTCGATCGTAATATCCGATTGGCGCTGGAAAAGAACATCGACACCCGGAAGTGCCGGAATGTCGGCTGTGTAACGACGTGAATTTGCGCGTCGGACAGACAGCCCACAGTCTGAAAGTAGCTTTGTCGTTCCGTCGAACAGGGCTCCGGCGGATGGTAGGGCGAATCGTAGATTACTCACTACGCACCCTTCCCTTCACTCTGGGTAACAGGAAACTCAACGGCGGCACGGCTGCCAGATGCACGTAGCGTCCTGGCTTTTTCGACCGCTGACTCGATCGAACCCTCATCGGTGGGTGAAACCATCGTTAGATCATCCGCAGTATCGTTCGCTGAGTTTCCGAGTGACGCAAGCACCGCGTCGAGGTTGTAAGCAAATCCAAGTGCAGGAATATCTCGGTCATAGCCAAGTGCCCGCGTTAGTCCGTCGTAACGACCGCCGCCGCCTAGTGTTTCGGAGGAGTCATTACCAGCGTAAATATCGAAAAGCATTCCTGTGTAGTAGGCAATCCCACGGGCAATTCCGAAGTCGACGCTCATTTGGTCGTCTGAAACGCCTTCTAATAGGGCTGACGAAAGCACGTCGTCGAGGTTACCGATCAGATCGTTAGATATGCCCGCCGAAGATAGAACTTTGCGACCTGCTCCCAACGCATCTTTCACGGTTCCACTAATACGAGAAAGCTCTGAAAGCATCGCAAGAGCTCGTTTGAAGTCGTCGGGGTTATCGGCCTGAGACATTTTCCTTGCGAGTCGGGCGATGATGTCCTGAGGCGAGCGTGAACCGGTGTTCTGGCCGAGCGAGACGCCAACGCCCTCGGTCATTACCTGCTCAATCGTGGTTGCAATACGCTCGCGGTCGGCTTCGGCCTGCGCATCATCGACGATTCGGTCGGTGATAAACCCGAGAGCCGCAGCTTTCTCTGAGACCGCCTCAACTTGCCCAGCTTTGAGGTCGGCGACGCTGTTGATCAGAAATAGTTTTGCTCGCTCAGACAGATTGAACTCGGCCAGAGCGTCGAGCACAACACCTACGTGGCCCACTACCACTCGGACGTCGCTAAAGCCAAGGGATTGCAGGCCCTCAAGAACCATCGCAATTATTTCACCATCGGCAGATGGTGCCGGTGGTCCGATTAGTTCGGCTCCGAGCTGGGTGAACTGACGCGTCTTTTCGCCGTCTTCATCTTCAGGACTCGCATATCGAAATACGGGCCCGTCGTACATCAGTCGAACAGGACCGCCAGCTGAACCATTGTCGGTAGCGTGCCTGATAATTGCCGAAGTGAACTCGGGACGGAGGCTGACTTCGAAGCCGCCGGGCTCAGAAAATCCATAGAGTCTCGATGAAAGTGCGCCACCTGATTTACGGATGTACAGTTCGGTTTGCTCGAGAATGGGCGTTTCCGCTCGATCGTAACCTCGTAGTCCGAAAACGTCGCGCAGCTTCGCCGTTGCTGCATCGCGTGCGGCAAGTTGGGCTGAGCCAGCATCCTGCATGTTCGGGAGCCGTTTTACCGGCTCGTATTGAGAGGTCATATTCGTCAGATAATTATGCGCGAGATTAAGGGCAATTATTCGAGAGCGAGCAACTAATTCTAATCGAGTTTGCCTAAACTGCCCTACTACTGGAACCGTGTAATTCAGTGCACTCTGCAGATTTGCCCGAAATATAGACGAGATGAACGCTGAGCAATGACTGACCGAAATACCAAAGTTGCAATAGTCACCGACTCCGCAGCTGCTCTTGATTCAAGGCAGTTGGTGGAGAACGGGATCCTGGTCGCTCAGATGGAAATCACTGTAAATGGTGAGACTTATTTAGACGGGCCTGAAGGCGAAATAGCTGACTTCTACTCGAAACTGACGTCATCATCCGAAACTCCGACTACGTCAGCACCCAAGCCTGCAAAGTATTTGACGCGGATTCGTTCAGCCGCTGAAGTGGCCGATAGTGTGCTTTGCATCAGCTTGTCGGCGAGGCTCAGTGCGGCGTATGACGCTGCCAAAGTGGGTGCCGAGCTATTCGCAAACGAGCGCCCGGATACGCAAGTGCGGGTGTTCGATTCAGGCACAGCAGCGAGTTCACAGGCGCTGATCGTTTTGGCCGCTGCACGCACGGCGGCTTCGGGTGGTTCTCTCGATGAAGTAGAAGCGACTGCGGGAGATGTCGCAGGAAAAGTCCGATTGGTCGCAATGCTAGACACACTTCGATACGTTCATCGAAGCGGACGAGTGCCCAAAGCGGCGGTCTGGGCGACGAAAGCATTGAACATCAAGCCAGTAATGGAATATTCAACCGGAAAAATCGGCGCAATCGCCCGACCTCGATCAACTGGAAAAGCGATTACGAGGATTCAACGAGAGATGACGACCGACCTCGACGGCAAAATCGCACACATCAACGTGATGCACGCAGATTCACATCAGAACGCCGCCGATCTCGAACAGTGGGCGTCCGATAATCTCGATTGCGCCGAACTATTCGTAACGCAGTTTCATCCGTTCATGGGCGCACACACCGGGCCGGGCCTGGTCGGCGCTTCATGGTGGGCTGAGTGAATAGGCTTGACGCCAGAGTTAGTTATCGAAGCCGAATACTCTCGCAGCCGTTTTGCCGAGTACCCAGTCGATATCGTCTCCATTGGCAAACGCCGGGTGGCTTCTCACGCCTTCGAGGGTATTTCCGTAGCCTTCACGACCTGCGCTCGGCGGATAGTCACTGCCCCACATCATCCGGTTCGCCCCAAAAGCTTCGTACGCCATCTCGAAAAGCGGCGGAATGTTGTCGAAGCGGAAGTCGGGTAATAGCCTCGGAGGACGTTTGGTAATTTCACCAAGTCCGGGCACTTTTATCGTTGTGTTTGGCCTCGAAGCACACTCAAGAGCTGACTTGTAGTCGGCGTACGGTTCATCGGCGATCCCGACTCCGGCGAGATGTTCGATAACGATTTGCGTGTCGGGGCAATCGTCGATGGTCTTCTTGAAGCTAGAAGCTGAGAAACGCTTTGCGTCGCCTAAAGAGCTGATAACGAGTCCGAGTTCCCCTGCCCTGCGCCACATGTCGGTCTGGTTCGAAAGAGCGTTGAACGCGCCGTCCGGGGCGATTCTCACTCCTACAGCACCCTGCTCTGCAAGTTTTTCTAGCGTTCCGAGCGGGTCGGAGTCTTCGGGGTCGATCATAACGACCACTTTGAACCGATCTCCGCGTTTACCGGCTTCTTCGAACAGGTAATCGTTGTTGTACGTGCCGCCATGCTGGATGAGAACTGCGGCATCGACTCCCGCCTGGTTCATCTCGAATTCAAGCGATTCGATCGGCAAAAACCAGTTTTGGCCGGCGTGGCAATGGGTATCGATAATCATGTGGATACAGAGCTACTTTCGTGTTTATTTCAGGTGCGGTGGTGGTCGACCGGGTTATGTAGCGATTTCCATGCCTGCTGTTCCGACACCTGAACCCTCGTTAAGTACTAGATCGTCGATTTCTTTCCTGAGTTCCGCTGACATCTCCCAGTCGCCACCGAGGTTTTCCGTCGCTTCGGCTACGGTGACAGAGCCAGCCAGTGCGACGCTGACCGCATCGTTGGCGAGTACCCACGCGATTGCCAGCTGCGGGACGGTCTTTCCGTGATCGGCGGCAATCATCTTGAGCTTTTCGACAACCGCCACGTTTGCCGCAAGATTGCCGGGGCCCCACGAGCTAATACCGAAGTTCGCCCCACTCTTGCGCCAGTCGTCATCGCCAAAACTCTTGTCTGCGCCCCATGTACCGGTCAGCAGACCGTGCGCCAGCGAGCCGTACGCCATCAAACCCATTCCGTTCTCTTTCACGAACGGAATCACTTCGGGTTCCGGGCGGCGATCGAAGATGTGATAGCCGATCTGGTTTGTAACGATCGGGCTGGTTTCCCGACTTTCTGCCATCATCTCCGCTGAGAAGTTTGAAACTCCGGTATAAAGGATTTTTCCGGCTTTCTTCGCCTGTTCGAGAGCTTCCATAGGCACGGAGAAGGCTCGATCGTGATCGGGCCAATGAATAAGGAACAGGTCTATGTGATCGGTTTGAAGGCGCTGGAGGCTCTCGTCGATCGAAGCCAAGAGGCGCTTTGGATCTGAGTCCGAGACGGTCGCCGCAGTGCGGTCTGGATTGTCACGCACCCATTCCCGGGCGCCTTTGGTCACGAGAACGATATCCTCTCGGAAATCTTTGATCGCCTTGCCCATTAGTGTTTCGCCATAACCCCAGCCGTAAACCGCCGCGGTGTCGAACAACGTGATGCCATTCTCGTAGGACGTGCGTGCCGCTGCGATGGCTTGATCGTCATCGAAATCGCCGTACATGCCTCGCCCCATCGGCCATCCGCCGTAGCCGATAACCGACGTTTCCAGTCCTGAATCGCCGAACATTCGTTTTCGCATTTTTATTTCCGTTTACTTAGCAGTTGGAGTTCAGTTTATTTTGATTGATAAATATGTGGTTACCCGAATGTGACTTTGCCTTCGCCGTCTACTCGAGTAACTGTGCCAGATCCGGTGAATGGCCCCGCGTTGATGACCACTGAAACAGTTTCACCGGCGCTGATATTCAACGCCGTACCGTTTTCCTGCGCCTGCTTTATACCGCCGTTTCCAAAGCTGGTACACGGTTCTAAGCCCGCGTTGTAGCACCTTCCGTACCAGGGATAGCCATATCCGCCCCCGAAGTTCCGCCAGTACCAGAGGTATTTGAAAGTCTCCACAGGGTAGCTAACAGCCCAGCCTATATTTGTTTCCTCATTGAGGAGCGCATACCAGCCTTCGGACATCCCGGTCATGTAAGCCATATCCAGCGATCGGTCTTCTTTTGGCGGAATGTGACTAAAGTCTAGTACTGAACCGTCTTTGGCGTTGACATTAGGCCACTCGCCTTCGTAATCAGGTTCAAGTTTGGAGTTTGGGTCTATGCTTTCTGGGTGGCTTAGAACTCGTGATTCAGGGACGTAGAGTCTTGTTTTGTCGGATAGAACCGGCGGTCCTATAGCGATATGTTCGAGCCAAACGGTGTCGAGGTCTACTTCGCCTTCGTTGGTAACCGATTCCTCGACTTTCAGCGTTGGCGATCCTGACACGAGGCTGAGTGTTTTCGTGACTGATATCGGCATTCGCACACTTTTTGCGCTGAAACGAACGCTGACTTTCTCGGCCGTATCTTCAACCACTTCTGCGTCCCACGGTATGAGATTCACATCACCGTGAATACCGTGATCTGCTCCGTACACCTGATCAGCGTAACCACCATGCGGTACAACGGTCTGCCAGCCACCCTCGTAGAAGTCGAGCCAGACTGAGGCGGGATCTCCTGTTGGAGGTGTTGTTAGTTTGGGATCTCGAACACCCCACGGTGTCCGCCACATGAAATCAGTGTCAGTTGGCTTGTGAACGAAGCTGTAGATATCAGCGCCCTTGTCGGCCAGCACTGTAACCCTGACCAATTCGTTCTCAAGGACGACGGTTTTCAGTCCGCGGTACGTCCACGAATCCGATACTCGGCATCCTGTTGTTCGTTCGACTTGATAGTGCATAAAATTCGGCTTTCCCTATGAACCCGGCTGGATCACGATTCGGAACACTTCTTTGTTGGGATCGAGCATCCGCTCGAACCCATCCTCGATAGCCCTTCTCAGCGGAACGGTAGCTGATATCAACGGCTTCACGTTTATCTTGCCTTGAGAGACGAGTTCTACCGCTGCCTCGAGATCACCGGGCGACGTCGCAACCGATCCGATCACGGTAACTTCGGGACCAACAACGTTGTTGAAGTTGATCTCGGGAGTGGTTGAGTAAATCCCAATTAGTAGAGCCGTTCCACCACGGCGCGTCCACTCTATCGCCATTCGAGGCGTTTCCTTCGCACCAGCGGTTTCAGCCACGATATCTGGGCCGACGTCGTCTGTGAGCTCCAGTAATTTTGCCGCTGCGGCCTGTTCGTCTTGAGAGTTGATTACTTCATCTGCTCCGAGTTCCGTAGCGAGATCAAGGCTCTGCTTTCGAACGTCTATAGCGATCACCCGTGCACCAGCTGCCTTGAAAGCCTGCAATGTGAGAAGTCCGACTGTTCCGCAGCCGATTACAGCGACATTGTCGCCCGGCTTCACGCCAGATCGACGAACGCCGTGAACGGCGACGGTAGTTGGCTCAAGCAAAGGCGCTTCTACATCCGATACTGAATCAGGAAGCATGACCATTTTGTCGGCGGGCCAAACCATGAACTCGGCCAGACCGCCATCTGCCATGAATCCCGCTACTGCCATGTTGGGGCACACAGCCTGCTGCCCGCGAAGGCACCAGAAGCATGTTCCACAAGTAAGAATGGTGTTTACCGCACAGCGATCACCGATCGCTACGTCATCGACACCTTCGCCTAACTCGACGATGTGCCCGGAGGTCTCATGACCGAGTACCAACGGAGTCTGCTTGCCAGTAATGGCATTGGGTGATCCGTGTTGCACCCAGAGCGGCCCGAACTGCCATTCCTCGATATCGGTGGCGCAGATCGAGGTGTTGGTGATCCGCAGTTTCACCTCACCCGGACCGGGAGACGGTTCTGGAATGTCTTCCAGCCGGATGTCTTTGTTGTCGTGGTAAACGATTGCTTGCATTGAATATCAGACTCGTACGGAGTGTCGCTGTGAATTTCGTCGGAATTCTACACGTGGTGCAATGGGCTGCAATCGTTGAACGTATGAGGTATTGGACGGTTGGTTAAGTGCTAACATCCCGCCGCGAAACCTATTCGAATCAAGCCTGCGCTATCGCTGGTTTGAATTTTGTAATGAACACCACGACGTGGTTCACCATTTGAATGTCAGGAGTCTGAAATGAAAGCTAGCCCGAAGATCACGAAAGTCTCGGTCACAACGTACGAGCACGAACTCGAGAACGTTGGCAAGGACTACAACACTTTCAACATGGTGTACGAAGCGGGATCGAAGATAAAGCAGACTGGCACAGTCCTGCAGATTCACACCGATCAAGGAATAGTCGGTGAGTATCCGGACGCTGGACGTGCAATTGGTGATATCGAGACGGTTGCACAGTATTTGATTGGTAAGGACGCACTGTCACGAGAGTCGATCTACAACGACACAAAACGCGGCCTTCGACATGGCGCAATGCTTGGCGTTGGCGTGATCGACATTTGCCTCTGGGACATCGCCGGCAAGTTTTACGACGAGCCTCTTTACAGGCTTCTAGGTGGTGAAAGAAAGCCACTCCCTGCCTACGCATCGACTTTGCACGGTGACGAGAACGGCGGATTGCAGACGCCTCAGGACTTCGCCGATTTTGCCGAACAGTGCTACGAGATGGGCTATCGCTCGTTCAAGGTTCACGGTTGGGGATTGGCTCGCAACAATATCCAGCGAGAAGTCGACAACGTTCTGAATCTTGGGAAGCAGTTTGCAGGGCGAATGGATTTGCTGATCGACCCGGCATGTGAGATCAAGAACTTTGGTGACGCGCTGAAGCTAGGAAAAGCCTGCGATGAGGCCAACTTCTTCTGGTGGGAAGATCCGTACCAGGACGGCGGCGTTTCGCAGTTCGCACACCGCAAACTTCGCCAGATGGTCAAGACACCTATTCTTCAGACAGAGCACATTCGCCTGCTTGAGCAGCACGTCGATTTTATCGTCGCTGAAGGAACTGACTATGTTCGAGCCGGTGCTCACGAGGATGGCGGCGTAACGGGCGCTATGAAAATCGCCCATGCGTCAGAAGGGTTTGGGTTGGACGTGGAGTTACACGGCCCCGGACCGGTTCACCGTCACATCATGTCGTCGATACGCAACACGAACTTCTTTGAGTTGGGGCTTGTTCACCCGAAGGTCAAGAGCACGAAAGCGCCTATCTACCTCGGGTACAACGATGATCTCGACGGAATCGACAGCGAAGGCAATGTATACGCCCCCGAAGGGCCCGGTATCGGTGTTCCGTTGGACTGGGACTGGATTCGAGCGCACGAAACTGACTCTGGTGTAATTGCTGAGGCTTAATTACCTCTATCGAAAAAAACGGGCGGAGCGTCGACATTTCGGTGTCGAACACTCCGCCCGTTTTGCTGTTCAGATGAGTTCTGGAACTAGCGAGTCGTCACCTGACCGTCTTCCGAGATGTGCGAAACACCGGTCGTGCTTTCGTACACGACGGCTCGAACGGTCGCTGTTTTTGTCTCACCGGGCTTGAAGATCATCGACGTGCTCTCATCTGATCCCGGTTCAGGAAGCCCCGAGCCCAAACTGGTGAATGGCTCAAGACCGACGTTGTAAGTTCGGTTGTACCAGGGATAGCCCTCCCCACCGCCGAATACCTGCCAGTACCAGATGTACTTGAATGTTTCGACCGGGTAGGTGAGGCCAATACCAACCCCGCGGTCGGGATTAGTGACCGCGTACCAGCCTTCTTTCTGGTTCTTGAAGATCGCGTAATCCAGCACACGGGCCGATTTTGGCGGGAAACTTCCGAGATCGACAGGTGTTCCATCGGGAGCGACTGACTCGGGGAATTTGCCAGTTTGACCGCCCTTAAGTCGTGTTCCGGATCCTGGTGGTGTGAAGTAATCGGCTGGAGCCATGTCCAATCGGCAATTCGGAGTCAGGAACGGGTCACCAAGTGCGACGTGTTGGCCCCACTGCGCCTCTGAATCTTCTTCAGCCAGGTTCGTAAGCGTATCGGTAACCGTTAGAACAGGGCTGTTTGCTTCCAGAGTCACGACTTTTTCGACCCAAAACGGCACTCGATTCGTTCGCACGCTGAATTTTGCGCTAACTCTTTCGGGGGTATCTTCGACTATCACCGCATCCCACGGCATAAGTGTGGCATCAGTATGCATCCCCACGTCGGCGTTCCTGTACTGCTGCGGTCCCCCTCCCGTCGGTGCGATCGTCTGCCACCCTCCGATGTACAAGTCGTGCCAGATATTGTGGCCATTGCCAGTGGGAGGGGTCGCAAGACTCGGGTTACGAACCGACCAGGGTGTTCTCCACATGAACTCGGTGTCAGTTTTCTTGTGAGTGAGCTCGAACACGTCGGCACCCTTGTCGGCGAGCAGTGAAACGCGCAGTAACTCGTTTTCTAAAACAACCGTTTTCAACCCGCGGTAAGTCCACGAATCGGATATTCGGCATCCGGTGGTACGTTCATCCTGGTAATGCATTGAGGCCCTTTATATGCTCGGGGAAAGCATCGATTAGTGGCGGTGAAAAATATCAATACTGTTGATATTGGTGTAATTTGCTAACTGAAAATTCGTATTAGGTGCAAATGAACTCGAACTGTGGAAGAATCAAGAGTAAGGTTCAGTACACATCCGCACCCAATCATAGCGCCCGAGGTATAAGTATTTCCGGGTTCCAGAGGTAAATAGATAGTTGGCCCGAATACTCGTTGTTGATGACAGCCCCGATGTACGCCTAGCTCTCGCGACCATTCTCGAAGACGCCGGGCATGATGTCATAGAAGCCGAGGACGGCGATCAGGTATTCGATCTTGCTGTCTCCGAATCTCCAAATCTCGTTCTTCTCGATGTCATGATGCCTCGAGTAAACGGATTCGATGCACTCGCAACGCTCAAAGCAGATACACGCACCAGTCTTATTCCGGTAATCATGGTTACCGCCAAGGGCCGCCCTGAAGACATGGCGATGGCTCGCTCACTCGGTGCCGTTGAGTACATCACCAAGCCCTGGGCCGACGGCGACGTAGAGTTGCGGGTCGACTGGGCACTCGCCGCCGATCACGAACAGAAGAGCCGCTAACCTACCCCACTAGGTCCTTGGTGGGGCTGCCTGTATGACCGGATTAGCGGTCGCCCTAGTTCTTATCTCCGCAGTCGCTCACGCGTCGTGGAACCTTATGGTTCGACGTTCCGACACGCCAGAGCTGACCAACTGGCTAATGGCGACTTCTGGAGGGCTTCTCGCCTCTCCAATTGCGATCTACCTATTTGTAACTAATCCCCCCGACCCTGTTGGCTGGTGGTTTATCGCCGGCACGGTAGCGCTCCACATCGCCTATTTCTTCACACTTGGCAGAGCGTACAAGCACGGCGATCTCTCGCTCGTGTACCCAGTGGCTCGTGGACTTGGGCTCGCGATGATTCCGATTATTGGGGTGACCGTTCTCTCCGAGTCTGTTTCTCTTGCAGCCGGTCTGGGTATCGTCAGCATTTTTATCGGGGTGGTAACCATCGGATCATCATCTGGTGGTGGGCTGAAAGTCTGGTTGAATCCAAAAGCGTTACTTGCCGACCGAGGGGCTTTGTTTGCCGTGATGACCGGCGTTTTGATCGCCACGTATTCGACGCTCGATAAGCGCGGGGTCGAGCACGTAGAGCCGATTTTCTACATGTTCACATTGTCTTTGGGCGGATCGCTCGGTGTTCTCCCGTTCCTGGCCCGTTCGTATTCGTCGGCTGATTTCGGCAACGTCGTTCGCAAGGGATGGAAGCTCGGCCTGATTGGTGGGGCACTACAGTTCCTCGCATACAGCCTTGTACTGAGCGCGTTCAGGCTATCGCCGGTCAGCTATATCGGGCCGTTCCGGGAACTGGGCATTGTATTTGGCGTGCTTATGGCCGCGCTCATCCTGAAGGAATCTGTCACGAAAAATCGTGCGCTCGGCGCCGCAGCGATCGGGGTCGGCGCGATAGTCGTGGCGTTAGCACCCTGATTGGTTCGACTGTGATTTGCTGGGATCCGGACAGATCCCGTAGCTCGCTAATCGGTGACTATTTTCACTTCGCTGCCAATGTTGAATAAGGCGACTTCGCCGTCATGACCGATACAGGCCTGGGCAGCGTCGGCTACGTCGGATCCTGCTAATTCTTCGATCAATGAATGGTGGTGGTAGCCACCTCCACCAAGAACAGACATGCCGGGTTCGATCACTTGCCCCTGAAGTTTCACGGCTGGGGGATCAGATCGCCAGGAAGCTCCAGCTGGCCAGACTACGGGAGTTCGGTCGTTTCCGAGGAAGAGACATCCGCTGTTCTCGTCGAGCACTACGACTCCTCCGACCTGTGCATCCAACCCAAATCCTCCGAACAAAGGAGGTCGTGGTGAGGTCAGTACCGGGCCATCGATTCCGCTACCCCCGATATATGACACAAGAATGATTGCTAGCGTTGCGATGAACAGCAACATTAGTGTTCTACGAGGAGTTATGAATCTCGAATTCGTGATGAATCTGCTCATGCGGTCGATCTAATCTTCATGTTCTGGCCGTGTAGCTCGGATGGTTTTGATAAGAATAAGCGGCGGGTAGATTAGCACGGCTATTCGAGATCAAAAATGGTCATCGGCTAGTTAGTTCGATTGATCGTTTCGGGTGTAGCGTGAACGACATAGTCAAGAACAACCATGCTCAACAAATTGACGCTGCGGAATCTCGCCCATACTATTAGTAACTAGTTCTACTCCCTGTGGTGGTTCAGATTTCAATAAAGAATCCCACAGGTTGTCGGTGAATCAACGAGCTTCGGATCAGGAGCTGCTGTTGTCACTCCCGGCCGGACTGCCGGAAGTGATGTACGCAACTCCTTCCGTTGAGAGGTCCAGTAGAGAAATTGACAAACGTCCTGTCGCTACGCTGCAAAGAGTGTGGTCGCGACTACCCGCAAGAGCCGATCTATGTGTGCGACTTTTGTTTTGGCCCGTTAGAAGTCAACTACGACTACGACGAGATTGCCAAAAACATCAGCCGCGAATCTATTCAAGATGGTCCGTTGACCATCTGGCGATACGATCAGCTTCTACCCGCCAGTAGAGATAGCGCCGTCGACATCGGAGCCGGTATGACGCCATTGCTCAAGGCCGACAATCTCGGTAAAGAGCTTGGTCTCAACAATCTCTGGATCAAGAACGACGCAGCTAACCCGACTCATTCGTTCAAGGATCGTGTCGTATCTGTGGCAGCCACCAAGGCAGTTGAGTTCGACTTCGACACTATCGCCTGCGCTTCGACCGGTAACCTCGCCGGTGCAACTGCGGCTCACGGTGCGAAAGCCGGCATGAATACCATAGTGTTTATTCCTGCTGATCTTGAACGCGGCAAGGTACTCGGCGCAGCTATATTCGGATCGGTAGTGCTCGTAAACGGCAACTACGACGATGTGAACCGTCTGTGTTCGGAGCTTGGCGACGATCGACGCTGGGCGTTCGTGAATATCAACATGCGCCCCTACTACTCCGAGGGCAGTAAGTCGATTGGCTACGAACTTGCCGAGCAGCTTGGCTGGCATGCTCCGGAGCACATCATTGTGCCCGTCGCTTCGGGGTCGCTGCTCACAAAGGTCTACAAGGGCCTTCAAGAGTTTGCCGATCTCGGAATTATCGATAGTGCCGACACCAAACTGCACATTGCACAGCCGTTCGGTTGCTCACCGGTTGCGAAGGCGTTCGTTGAAGGTCAGGCACATCCTAAACCGGTAATTCCCGACACTATCGCCAAGTCGCTTGCGATTGGATCACCTGCCGACGGCATGTACAGCGTTGGAATCGCGAACAAGACCGGCGGTTCGGGAACAATCGTTCCGGAATCCGAAATTGCCGAGGGCATGAAGCTTCTCGCCGAAACCGAGGGAATATTCACCGAAACCGCCGGTGGAGTCGTAATATCGACCCTACGCCGACTCGCCCGTGAAGGCGTGATCGGCCCGGATGAAGAAACTGTTGCGTTGATCACCGGTACCGGGCTCAAGACGCTTGAGGCGATCGAAGATTCGGTGACAACCAGCACGATCGACCCGACCGTACGTTCATTCGATGAAATTGTGATGGGAACGGCGGTCAACTGATGCCTATTCGAAGAGTGACGTTCACCTTCCGAACTGAGTTAATACAACAGCCTGTGATTTACGAGCTTGGCAAGAAATTCGAGATCGTAACGAACATTCGCCGTGCTGAAGTCAACCAGGAAGATGGCTGGGTTGTTCTTGAGCTTGAAGGAACTGTTGAAGAAATCGATCGTGGTCTTGCATGGATTGCCGAGCAGGGAGTAGAAGTGAGTTCACTTGACGGCGATATTCTCGTCGGCTAACTTTCGACTCCAATTTGCAACGCAATTGCTCAAATACCGTCTAACATACGTGTAGAAACTTATTGCCCTTCAGATTCAACTAAAGGGAACCACGAGAAAACAGGAAAACTGATGTCCGTAACAGTAAAAATCCCAACACCGCTCAGGAAACTGACCAACGGTGAGACGAGCGTCGATACCGAAGGTGCGACCATCGGGGAGATCGTAGCAGCGCTTGAATCTGCCTACCCGGGAATGAAGGACCGACTGATCGACGATTCAGGCGATCTGCGTCATTTCGTGAACATTTACCTGAACGGTGAAGACGTTCGCTATCTAGACGGTCTCAACAGTGCTGTCGCTGACAATGCCGAACTGAGCATCGTTCCTGCGGTTGCTGGCGGAATCAGGTAGTTAGTTACTGCGACAACGGTCTTTACTGACGATCGCAATTTTAAGGATCACCTCGTTTGGCGAAGCTGAACGGGGTGATTTTTATTAACCGAGAATGCTTTCGACGGCTTCTCGGACGACAGCATCTGGAACGTCACGTCTTGTTGTCGCCTGTCCGGGGCCTTCGAGAAGCACCCAGCGAATGGTTCCACCACGCGATTTCTTGTCACTTTTTGTGGCATCGAGTAATTCGTCCACGCTGAGCCCGCTCACCGAAATTGGCAAGTTGTAGCTTTCGAGCACCCGACGCTGGCGATCGACGAGTTCTTGATCGATCATCCCGAGTCGTTCTGAGATGCCAGCGGCCGCCATCATGCCGATAGCCACCGCTTCACCGTGGAGGAACGTTCCGTAGCCCGAGGCGGCCTCGATGGCGTGTCCGATGGTGTGCCCGTAGTTCAAGAGCACACGCTTGTCGCCTCTCTCAAACTCGTCTGCAGAGACGATTTCGCCTTTAATAGCCACGCTGCGGCGAATTGCGGTGACAGGTTCTTCGCCTTCGAGCGCTTTCATCTGAGGAGCGAGCCGTTCGAACGTGTCGAGAAGTTTGGGATCAAGAATTAAACCGTGCTTCACTGCTTCTGCCCAGCCGGCTGCCATTTCCCGATCTGGAAGCGTCGACAGATGGCCAATCTCTTGCAGCACAAGTTTTGGCTGGTGAAATGCGCCGAGTAGGTTCTTGCCCTTGGGGATGTTGACACCAGTTTTGCCGCCGATCGACGAATCGACCATGGCCGCAAGACTGGTTGGTAACTGGACGACCGCAACGCCGCGAAGCCAAGTCGCAGCGGCAAATCCGACGAGATCACCGGTGACGCCACCACCCATCGCTACGACGATATCCCGCCGTTCAGCGTGTAGATCGGCTAGCCAGTCGTAGACAGTCTGAACGGTCTCGAGATTCTTATTCGCCTCGCCGATTTCGAGTGCAAGGACATGCGTTTCGTATCCGCCACGCTCAAGGGCTTCCTGCGCACGGCGAATGGCGTTCGGGAACATCACGACATCAGCCACGAGGAACGCCCTGCCCTCGAGTCCGGTCTTCTGGAGCTCAGCGCCCAGATCATCGACGATATCGCGACCTACGAGCACTCGGTAACTTCCCTGAGTGGTGTTAACGACCGCTGCTAGATTTTGATCCTGATCATCCATTGGTTTTTGCCAGTTCGCTCGACGACCAGGCTTCGGCGATTGCTTCAGCCACGTCGTCGTGAGATTTATTTTCAGTGTCAATCGTAACGCCAGCGGACGAATATGCCTCTTCACGATCATTGAGCATATTGCGGATCTTTTCAATTGGAGCGTCATCGCCCAGAAGCGGTCGCAGCGTATGACCCCGCTGAGGGGCGGAGCTAATCAGGCGTTGATGCAGCGTTTCCGGGCTTGCGGCAAGACGAATTACGAGGCCAGATGACGACATAGTGATTCGGTTTACTTCCCGGAGCGGGACGCCACCGCCCGTCGAGACAACTCGCCCGCCGCGTCCTGCGACCTCTTTGAGTATCTGCGATTCCATGTCTCGAAAGTAGACCTCACCATTTTCACCAAAGATACGTGGAATCGATTTTCCTGCCCGATCTTCTATGACTCCATCCATCTCGACGAACGGCCAGCCGAGAAGTTCGGCTACGCGCCTTCCTGACCGGGTTTTGCCGGTGCCAGATAGGCCGATCAGGTAGATGTTGGGCTTTGGCCCGGTCGCTTCGGTCAAAATAGACGATTTTTTCGGACTGAGGATTTGGCGTTAAGGGTTGCCGAACGCTTGATGCGATTCGATGTATCCGGCGTAATTTCGTTTGATCTCGTCCAGCGAATCGCCACCAAACTTTTCAAGCATTACATCGACAAGTACCAGAGCCATCATCGCTTCGCCTACAGGGCATGCTCGGGCTACCTGGCAGATATCGCTGCGGTTGTAGGCGGCTTCAACCACTTCGCCGGTGTTTATATCGACTGAGGGGAGCGGATTCGTCATCGTTGCGATTGGCTTGATGGCGACGTTTACGACGATCGGTTGCCCGTTCGACATGCCACCTTCGATACCGCCAGCGTTGTTCGATATTTGCCGAAATTTACGAGGGTCGGATGGATCAGGAACAATAACGTCCTGTACTTCCCTTCCCGGCTTGCGTGTGTTGGCGAAACCCGTGCCAATCTCGACGCCCTTTACGGCGTTGATGCTCATCATGGCGTGGGCTATTTTCGCATCTAGTTTGCGATCCCAGTGAACGTGGCTTCCAAGTCCAACGGGAGCCCCAAATGCGACCACTTCGAACACTCCACCAATCGTGGTACGTTCGGCTTTGGACTTGTCGATGGCTACTTTGAATCTTGTGTCGGCTTCTGCATCTGAAGCACGGACCTCAGATGCTTCGACAGCGGCCCAATCAACGTCTTCAGTTGCGACGTCACGTCCGTCCTGATCCCCTGTCGCTACGGCTCTTGAATGGATTGATATTCCGATCTCCTCAAGGAGTCGTCGTGCTATCGAACCTGCAGCTACACGAGCCGCTGTTTCACGTGCAGAAGCTCTTTCGAGCACGTTTCGCAGATCGTGCTGGACGTACTTGAGCGCTCCGGGAAAATCGGCATGACCGGGAACAATTTTCGTGTGGACCTTCTTATCAATTTCGTCACCGACTGGCGCGATCGACATTGCGTCGGTCCAGTTGGCGAAATCGCGATTTTCGATCCACATAGCGATTGGCGATCCGAGTGAAATACCGTGTCGCACACCCGAGCGAATATCGGCGCGGTCTTTTTCGATCTTCATGCGACCGCCCGAGCCGTAGCCTTTTTGCCGACGAGACATCTGCTTTTCGATGTACTCCTCGGTCACTTCGAGTCCAGCTGGTATTCCCTCAACAATTACCGTGAGACCAGGACCGTGTGATTCTCCGGCTGTCAGGTATCGAAATGTCGTCATTCGTAGTGATTCTCGTTAGTTGTTAGCGATGATCGGGCGAGCACAGTCGTTCTACGATCCAGTGCCCGTACGTTTCATAGTGGCCGTCGGGAGTCGATTATAGGCAGTTGCCGGTAACAATTTATGGCTAGTCGTTCTTGAGAGCCCGTTCAATAGCTGAAAACATGGTGTCGACCGGCGCTATTTGACCTGTCGCCATCTCGAACCCTTCGATTCCCTGGAACACAAGCATCGTCATCCCTCCGGCGGGAGTACCACCGGCTTCTTCGACCTCTCGCAGGAACTTGGTCATTGGAGGGGCATAGACGGCGTCGTAACCAACGGTATCGGCTGAAATCATGTCGGCTGTGACGGGGGTGGCCATTTCAGCCGGTCCACCGGCCATGCCGAGCGATGTAGTGTTCACGAGGAGCGATGCGTACGGCACGTGGTTGGATAGTTCATCTCGATCCATGCCGATGGCAGTTGGTTTGAACCGTCCTTCTGAGAAGACGGAAGCCAGAGCCTGAGCTTTCTCGACCGTTCGATTGGCGATCGTCAATCTCGCAACACCGGCTGATTTTAGTGCGTAAACGATCGCCCTTGCCGCACCACCAGCGCCGAATACCACCGCATCCGCATCTTTAGGGTCAAATCCGGCTTTTTCTTTCAGAGCTCGAAGGAATCCGGTTCCATCGGTGTTGTGGCCAACTAGCTTGCCGTCTTTGTTAAATATCCAGTTGACCGCGCCCACAGCCTCGGCGGCTTCCGTGAGTTCGTCGACCATTGGGATAACGGCCTGCTTATGCGGCAGGGTTACACAACAGGCAAGAAATCCGCTTGCCCGGAAAGTAGCTACTTTTTCTTCAAGGTCTTCGGGCGTTACATCCCACGCCTCAAATGTTTCTTTGATGCCAAGTTCATCGAGCCCGGCCTGCTGAAAAATAGGGGATTTCGTGTGACCGATTGGGTGGCCCATCACGCCGATATTGCTGCTCATAGTTCTCCGTTGGTTCGCCAAAAGCGAATTGAGTTAGATCAGATCGACCGCATATACGAGTCGAGGATTATTGCCGCGGAAGCCGAGTCTATCTTGCCTCGTTCGGCGCCACGTGCTTTTGAAGGCGATTTTCCTGCTTCTCTGAGTAACGAGTGTGCCTCGACAGTCGTCATTCTCTCGTCCCAGGCTGCTACGGGCAGATCAGTGATCTTCCGTAATCGTGCGCAGAATGCGTTCACCTTTCGAGCCGCTGGTCCCTGTGAACCGTCAAGTGAGAGGGGTAGGCCGACAACAATTCCGGCGACTTCCCTTTCGGTCGCTATTCGAGAAATGTTCTCTGCGTCCTCGGAACCGGCGGCTTTAATCGCTTCGATCGGGGTTGCGATGGTGCCTGTTGGGTCGCTTACAGCAAGACCGATTCGGGCTTCACCATAGTCAACCCCCAGCAAACGACCTCTGTCAGCGATAGCTAGTTCCCTTTCGCATTGGATAACGAAGCATTGATGATCTCTTCAGCCGATCCGAGAGCACCGGCAAGCTGGTCGGCGTTCTTACCACCGGCCTGAGCGACTGCCGGGCTTCCGCCACCGCCTCCACCCATTTTGCCAGCGATCTCTCGGGCTATATTGCCTGAATGGATCCCGGCACTTACTGCATCGTCAGTAGCCATGACGACGACCATCGGCCGACCGTCGATCACGCTTCCGAGAATCACAACGCCTTTGCCGATCTGGTTTTTCAGATGATCACCGATCTGTCGGAGGGCGCCAGCGTTGGAGGCCGGTACCTCGTTCACCTCGACGTGAATCGAGGTGCCGTTGGAGTCGATGTCGAAGCTGCTACCGGTGTTATTTGAGCTACCGCCACCCACACTGGCCTGAAGTAGTTGCTGTTCGAGCTGAGCGACCTGCTTTCGTGCCTTGTTGAGATCGTCCGTTACTGCGTCGACACGTGAACTCGCTTCAGAAACGGGAACACGTAACTTCGAGGCGATGCCGTCAAGAGTGCCGAACCGTTCGAAAATCGCCTGCTCGGACGCAATACCTGTAATGGCTTCCATGCGTCGCATGCCCGATCCGATTCCAGTTTCAGACGTGATCACGAACGTCCCGATTCCGCCGGTGTGATCCATGTGCGTTCCGCCACAGAGTTCGTAGCTCCACGGGGCGTCGATCTTGATGGTGCGAACCTCGTTGTCGTAGGTGTCTCCGAAGAACGCTAATGCGCCCTCTTCAACAGCTTCGCCATAGGTGGTCCAGTGCACTTCGACATCACGATTCAGGCGAATCTTTTCGTTGACCCTGTCCTGCACTGCTTTGATTTGGTCTTTCGTCAACGCCTGCATATTTGTGTAATCGAATCGCAGCCGGTCGGGATCGACCACAGATCCTGCCTGCCTTACGTGGGTTCCGATGATTTCCCGTAGTGCAGCGTGCACGAGGTGGGTAGCTGTGTGATTGCGACGAATGCGCTCCCGACGCTCTCCGTCGACCGTGGCGGTGACTGATGCTCCTTTGGACAGCGAGCCCGAGACGATCTTGCCAAAGTGGACGTTCACGTGACCGTACGGAGCCAGCGTGTCGGTTATCTCAATCGTAAGTCCGTCAGATGTGATCGTTCCGGTATCGCCAACCTGACCACCGCGAGCTGCGTAAAAGGGAGTTTCGGCGAGAACCAGTTCAACTTCGTCGCCTTCGCCGGCCGAATCGACAGCCTGACATTCTTTTACGATGGCAACGACCGATGTACTCGACACGAGTGCCTCGTATCCAACGAACGGGGTGTCTTCAACACCGAGCCCTTCATACACACGTGTCGAGTCGGCATTGCCACCGAATCCACCAGCTGCTCGACCTCGTTCCCGCTGAGCTTCCATTTCCGTGTCAAAACTGTCACGGTCGACACTAATATCAACCTCGCCTGCGACTTCTTCGGTCACCTCGAAGGGGTAACCGTAGGTGTCGTAGAGAACGAAGGACTCCTCGCCGGAGATGTTGTCTCGCCATGCGTCGATGGCGTCAGATTCGCCCGCTTTGACCAGCCGCTCTATTGAATTAATTGCCTGACGGGTTCCAACGCTATGACCATCGTCTCCTGAAGGTGGAGCAAGCTTTTTTCCATCCTTGATCTGCCCAGAGGCGTCGGGATTAGCCCGCCTGTAGTCGATCATACCGGCGAGAACTTGCGCACCAAATTCGAGCGTCCGAGAGAAGCTGCTCTCTTCCTGTTCGAGGACGTCTTTGATGAACTCGTAGTTGCTGACAAGCTCGGGGTAAGCGTGACCCATGTGGTCGGAAACGGTTTTGGCTACGATTGAAAGCATTGGCGTGTCTACACCAAGTTCGCGGCCGAAGAGCATCCCACGCCGAATCAGTCGGCGTAGAACGTACCCGCGACCCGAGTTTCCGGGAATTACGCCGTCGCCAATCAGGAACGAAGCTGACCGGGAATGCTCGGCGACTATCCGAATGGCTCGATCGATTTCTACGTCGCCGCCCCATTCTTTTCCCGACAACTGCTCCACATGGGCGATGATCGGTCGAAAGGCGTCCGTCTCGTAAACGTTCGACGCACCCTGAAGCACGGCCAGCGTTCGCTCGAACCCCATGCCGGTGTCGATGTTTTTGGCCGGTAGAACGGTGTCGTTGCCGTCGAGGTCGCGATAAAACTGCGTGAATACGAGGTTGTAGAGTTCGACGAAATCGTCGTGGTAGTTGGGTCCCCACTCGCCATTTCTGACGGGGTCATCTGTCGCAGGAACGTCATCCAACGATCCGCGGTAGTAGTTGATCTCGGAGCTTGGACCACAAACCCCTTCGTCACCGGCGGGACCCCACCAGTTGTCCTCATCGCCGAATCGGTAGATACGGTCAGGCGGAATCCCTAAGTCTTTCCAGATCTGCTCGGCCTCGTCGTCAGTTGTATAGACGGTGTAGTACAACCGCTCGGGGTCGAGCCCGAGCCGTTCAGTTAGCAGGTCGAGCGCCCAGGCACACGCCTCTTTCTTGAAATAGTCGCCAAAGCTGAAGTTGCCCAGCATCTCGAACATAGTGAGGTGGGTGTCGTCACCAACCTCTTCTATGTCGACAGTTCTGAAACATTTTTGAGATGTTGCCACTCTGGGATGTGGTGGTTTCTTCTCACCCGAGAAATACGGTTTGAACTGCGCCATACCTGAGTTGACAAGTAGTAGCGTCGGGTCGGCCGCAGGAATCAGCGAGGACGAAGGCATTCGAAGATGGTCGTGATCTTCGTAATACGAAAGAAACGCCTCTCGTAATTCATCTGCTGTTTTTGGAGGGCTGGAGGTCATTTGTCTCCGAACTGCGGGCAATGTGTGATCTGAACAATTCCGAACAACTGATTTTAGTTAGCACTCGATTCGGGTGTCAAAGATGATTTTGCGCCATCGGAACTTTGACGGCGGTCTATTGGAGTGATTGAATTTGAGCTAAATATTTAATACCACCGTGATCGACTCACTATGTGAGCAAGATTAGCGGCAGGGCAAATTCCATGGCTCAACAGAGCGGTGATACATCTCAGCAGGCGGCAGGCGTTCAAGCCGATGGTCTGCGTCTGGCGATCTCGGATCGGCGACTGCTCGACCGTAGAATCGTCGTAGCTGGCAACCGCGGACCTCTGCGTTTCACTGAGGATGACTCGGGCCAACTCAGTGCAAGACGTGATGCCGGTCATGCCGCCGAATCGCTCGATCAGTTCAACGACCACCCTGTCACGTGGGTTTCTGGTGCAGTTAGCACTGCGGACAGAAAAGCTATGGAGACGCTTTCTTCAGACGGCGGACCGTTGCAAAACGACGTACTTCCTGCCAGCTGGGAAGTGCGGCTTGTTTCTCCTCCGCGTCGAGTTCACCACAAGTTCTACAACGTAATTTGTAATCCCCTGCTCTGGTTTCTGCTTCACCGGTCGTGGAGTCCGACTTTCACGCCAATGATCGGCAGCCAGGAACATGACGCGTGGGAAAACGGCTATCGAAGGGTGAACGAGATGTTCGCCGACGAGATTTCCCGAAGTGTTGGTGATGATCCGTTTGTACTGATCAACCGTGACTATCAACTTATGCTGGTCCCGGGGATAGTGCGCAAACAACGCCCCGACGCTGTGATCCGCCATTCGTTCGAGACGCCCTGGCCGTGGCCATCGGACCTCGAGATACTGCCGCACGATTGGCGTAACCAACTACTTGAGAGTCTTTTATCGGCAGATGAGATTTCGTTCCCATCGCGTCGAGATATCAGTGCGTTTTTGGCGTGCGTACGGGAGTTTCTTGGAGAGCGAGCCGAAATTGGCGCAACGGACGAAAACAGCAGCTCTGTTTCATACAATGGGAGCCATACGTTGCTGGAAATATCAGCTCCGGCAGTCCGTCCCTCACAGTTCGAATCTGTTAAATATATGGACCCGGTCCAGCGTTTCACCGACGAACTTACCGACGATAGTTATCGCCATACGTTTGTGACCGTCGACTGTGCAGAACCGCATAAAAATCTCATCAGGTCGATCAACGCGTTCGGCGAACTGCTCAAGGCAAATCCTGAGATGTCCGAGGACGTTCGGTACCTGCTATTTCTCACTACCGGCCCTGCCCACGTGTCGGCCTACAAACGATTGTCGGAGGAGGTGCGACGAGCCGCTCGACGTGTCAATGAAAAAGCAGGGGGGCATCAGCCGGTACGGGTAGTGATGGAAAATAACTTTTACCGAGCACTCGCAGCTTTGAGCATCTACGACACCCTTGTTTCGGTACCAGTTGTTGATGGGACAGGACGTGCAGCGCTGGACGGCGCTGTGGTTAACGCATCGAATGGCGGGATGATTCTGAGCGAAACCAACGTTGCTGCCAACGTTTTTACCGGCTCTGCATCAGTGGTTGGATTCGCCGATACCAAAGCGATCACCGACGCGATGGCAGCTGCGGTTAGTGAGTCAACAGAATCACGAGCGGCGAATGCGCAGGACCGGCTCGGCGCGATTCAGCGTATAACGGACGAAAACGTTGTTGGAGAACTGGCCTCAAAGCTTGCGACAAGCATTTCACTGATCGAAGCATCGCACGACAACGACTGAGCCTTCAGTCGCTTACTCGTTGTCGGCTGTATCGATTAGCAGAGTTCGCGTCTTCAGATCAGGATCGGCATCGCCAATTCGAGCCGCTGACGCAATAGCGAAATCAGCCAGTAATTCCTCTCGGCGTTCTGGCGTCAGGGGTATATCTTCGTCGACGGGTTTTTTGGGCTGTTTCGGACGAACAACAACAGCCTCTTCGGTATGCACTGGTGCAGGTCGAACGGGCGTACCCACTTCGGTCTCGGGGCGGAACGACGGTTGTGCTTCTCCCCAGTAAACAGTCTGGTGCGGGAATGGGATTTCAATTCCCTCAGCGTCGAGTCGGATCTTGATGCGCTTCCGCATCTCGCCCATGATCTCCCACTGCTTCATCGGCTTGCAATCACCCAGCATCTTGAACGTAACCGCTGAATCGTCGAGAGAGTTCAACCGCAATACCTGCGGCGGCGTGATGAGCATGAGTCCAAAGTACGGGTCGGCAGCGATTTCCTCGCCGATATCGTTTAGTACTTCTATCACTCGTTCGACGTCTTCTTTGTAGGCGACACCGACGTCGAGGTTTACTCGCGACCAGTACTTTGTCTTGTTCGACGCGACGGTAATCTCGCCGTTCGGAATCACGTGAACTTGGCCATCGAGATCTCGAAGCACGGTCCGGCGTAGATTGATCGACTCGACCAGCCCGGAAATGCCTGAGAGGGTCACTACATCGCCGGTCCGATACTGGTTCTCAGCAAGTATGAATACTCCTGCGATCAGATCTCTCACCAGATACTGGGCTCCGAATCCCACGGCGATTCCAGCGATTCCGAATCCGCCGAGTACAGGTCCGATCGGAACAGTTAGTTCGGTAAGCACCATGAACAGTGCCGATACGTAGATCAGTGCGACTGCAGCGCCTACAAACACGCTCGAAAGGGTTTCCGCCCGTTTCGCAATCTCATCATGATCGGCCGCTGAAGCCTGCCCGAGCATCACACCTGAAAGAACACGCGGGATGACTCTGCGAGCGATGCGAGTTACGACCCAACTGAGGAAGAGAATCAGCAGAATTCTCAGACCGCCGGTTATGATCCAGTTGCCTACGGATGATCCGGCGTATTTCAGATTCTCGACAACTGGGTCTATGTTGTTGCCGAGGACATGGAGTATTCCCAGAATTGCCGCTGTCGCAAATATAGCTGCAACCAGGAAGTTTGAAATCCAAGAGTCGGCGGCCTGAACCGCCATACCGACGTCAGCGGTGGCATCGTGTTGATCGAGACCGCGTACTGCCTGCCTGAGTCCACGTCGAAGAATGATTCGAACCACCCACCATCCGGCGACCGCCGCAACCGCAATCAGGAGGGCCCACAGGCCGCCGTCTGCCAGCCACGCCATGAATGTGCCGTCGGTGGGGTTTCCTAAAAATGCGTCGAGGAAGGATTCTTCCATAGGGAGGTTCGCTGTGCTCGCGCCGGCGCAACGGAGTGTCGCTCGGCGCTAAGGTTGTTCAGTAACTGAACACAGACGATACAGACTGAGCGTCGCCGCAATCTCAGCGGGTGCTACTTCCCGCTACTTTCCCAGATTGTTACGTAGGGTCCGCCTTTGCCTGAGATCAGGCCGGCGAGATCCTGTTGTGACGTATCGGCGATGGAATTTCGTTCCTTTTCCATCAAGTCTGAGAGCTGCTCATTGAGCTGTTCAAGTGAATCAGGAGAGAGCTTCTTTCCAAAAAGCTCAGACGTCGCTTCTTTCAGTTGGGCAGATTCGAATGCGAGCAACGAACCTGAAAAGAAAAGCACGCCAACCGTGCCCGCTGGATCCCCTGAATTTTCGTTGGTGTTTATGCCTAACTCAGCGATGATTCTCTTGAGCGAATTAGCCCGAACGATGGCTTCAACCTGTTGAGGGACGCCCATGAGTTCGAGAAATCCGATGTCGTGACGGCGGATTAGCTTAGAGAAATCCTGTTCAACATTTGAGTAAAACTCTTCACCAAGAATGTTGGATATGGACAGGCTAAGGACGGCGGGGCCGCCGATACGGTCTTTTCTCGCGTCTATTGCGATGAACTCCCTGAGGTGAGGGAATATGCAGAGAGTTATATCGGCGTTTCCGCGTTCAGAATCAAACATTGTTCGATTTTAGCCTTAGTGAAAACCGAAAAGCTGCTTCACCCGCTGGAAAACGCTGGACTTCTCGCCTCTGCGCGCTTTATGCCAGCTTTTTTCAGCCGATACAGACCGGTTCAGATTTGAATCTCGCTGTTTCATGACGTCACGGATTTCGCGGTCTTCTTTAGCATCGAGCCAGAATCCAGCATCGTTCGGGCAGGCCTCTATCTCGAGGTTGTACCCTCGGTACCGGAAGCGAACCATCTGCTCGTTGCAGTGCGGGCACATGTGATCGACAGCGTGCTTGCCGTACTGGCGCTGCCCTTTGACCATATCGTCGCTGGCCGCGTTGTCTTCAAGCGATTCCAGCGCCGTTGTAGTGATCCAAATACCGTCGCAAGTCGCACACTGCGACGACTCTTCGCCAGAGGTTTTAGAGTCGGCGAGTTCGGCTTGGTCTACCGGGCATGTTAGTTGTTGCAATTCGATCGGCCTTTTGAATTTGAGATGCGATACCTGATTGTACGAACGAATTTGGCTTTCCGTTTGGTCATCGATACTAGTCCGTTGACTCAGGCGAAGACGGTGAATCGAGCGAATACCTGAAGTCGCAGTGGGATGCGCCTTGCATAATCGTTTGCGTGCGTTCGAGCTTTACATCAGAGTTGAACCCAGCACAGAACTCGAAATCGCGAGTGCACGAGAATATTTCGCCGAGATCGCCATAGCCGAGCTCGTTATACATTTCGGCGTATTTGCAGCGCGTCACATCGAACGAATATCGCTTCTCAGTACTCTCGAGAATGTCGACTTCTAGCGCACCTTGCCGACGCCACGCGCCTTTGTTTGAAGCATAGTCCTCAAGGCCATTTGCTCCGATGCCTTTTGCGAACTGGGAGCCTTGCTCACGTGCCAGATTAGTGATCACGATCCGTGCGATTTTGTTTGTTTTCTCTTCGCCGATTTCTTCTTGAAATGCTCGAAGCATTGGTCCGAGGATCATGGCTTCGATCTGCCGACGATCTATAACGTCCATTTGACTTGGATCGAATGCCATATTGATTCCTTATTTCTCAGGTACTTCTAACGTGAAAAGATTTACTGTAGCGAAATACTCATTGCGACAGCACCGCCACCGGCGTGACAAATTACGGCGAGTCCTGAGTTGCCTCGTGATGCCTGAAGCCCGTACATGAGTGTCACGAGGATGCGCGATCCGCTTGCGCCGATCGGGTGCCCGAGCGCAATTGCACCACCCCGCAAATTCACTCGATCCCAGTCCCAATTCAGCGCCTGGCCGTTTGCTAGTACCTGAGCAGCGAATGCCTCATTGACTTCAATTAGATCGAAATCATCGAGTGTCTGAGAGGTTTTTTCAAGCAGTTTGGTCACAGCGATTCGTGGCGCATCAAACAGCATTCCCGGATCGTTGGCTGCGTGTGCGTAGCCGGTTATTCGAGCAACCGGACCTGAGGAGCTATTTGAAGCTGCCTGCTCGTTGGCTACTACTACGGCAGCAGCGCCGTCGCTGATAGATGACGCGTTTCCGGGGGTGACTGTTTTGCCGGGTGGAAAGACTGTTGGCTGAACCGCAAGTCCGTCGACTGTCGTATCAGATCGCGGTCCCTCATCGGTATCTACGATAGTGACTTTTCCTCGCCTTCCGATCACTTCTACGGGCGTGATTTCATCGGAGAACGAACCCTCTGCTGAAGCGGTCGATGCCAGCCTGTGACTGCGCTCGGAAAACTCGTCCTGCTGCTCGCGGGTGACATCGTACTTTTCACTGATAGCCTCGGCCGAGCCGCCCATGTGCCGATTCTCAAATGGGCACCAGAGTCCATCGTGAATCATCGAGTCGATGAGATTGGTGTCTCCAAGCCGTTGCCCTGTTCTACTGTTGATCAGCAGGTGCGGCGCTGCGCTCATGTTTTCCATGCCACCAGCGACCACGGCAGATGCCTCGCCAAGCTGTATCGACTGGGACGCCAGAATAACCGCCTGCATGCCTGATGCGCAGGCTTTGTTTATGGTCAGTGCCGACACTGAATTAGGAATATCGGCATTGATTGCTGCCTGACGAGCCGGTGTCTGGCCGAGTCCAGCAGAAAGCATATTGCCCATTACGGTGTACTCGACCGCGTCGCTACTTAACCCCGAGCGTTCAATAGCTGCCCTAATGGCAGTTGCACCAAGATCGGTTGCCGGTGTGCTGGATAGCCCGCCCTGAAATTTGCCGAGCGGCGTTCGTGCAGCACCGGTAATAAATACGTCGCCTTTGAGCGCGTTGACCATGGGAGCGTTTCCTATCGATAGAACCCTAAGATGATGTGCCGAGTATAGAGCGAACAGAGCTGCCGTGGCGCTTTTGGTAAGAGTTAGGCGGGAACTACTCGAACGCTGAGACCGTCTGCTGTCAGCGCTACTTCACCGCGTTTAAGTGCTAGTGCATCATTGCCGTACAGTTCGCGGCGCCATCCTGAGAGTGCCCTGACATCGGGTTCATCTTCCGTTGCGATGCGGTCGAGTTCTTTGCGGTTAGCAATAAGTTGAGCTGCGACGCCGTTTTCATCGCAACGTAGTTTCAACAGCGCTTGTAGCAATGCAACCAGCGTTTCGTGTCCACGCAGTGGAGGTCGCCCCTTCTCGGGGTCGGGGCACTCGTCGTCTGGGATTTCGAGGCCGATCTGTACTGCTCCGAGCAGTGCTTTTCCGTCACGCCCGTTTGCGAATCGTTCGTTCACTCCCCTGACCCGTTCAAGTGCTGCGGGATTTTGTGGGGTGTTTAGTGCGATTTCGGCCAGAGCTTCGTCTCGGCACACCCAGCCTTTTGGAATATCTCGCCGCTGTGCACTCAGTTCACGCCACTCTGCAATTTCTCTCAGCACCGCGAGAGCGCGTCGAGTCGGACGGCGGAGGCGTACTTTTCGCCAGAGTTCCCGAGGGTCTACGTCGTACTGTTCCTTGTTCCGCAGATGGCCCATTTCCTCGTGCGCCCAACTGGTGCGGTCAGCGTCGGTGAGTTCGGAAACCAGTTTGTCGTAGACATCGATGAGATGTGTGACGTCGCCAATGGCGTACTCGACCTGGGGGTCGGTTAGCGGTCTTCGTGACCAGTCGGTCATCTGTGATCGCTTATCGATCGATTTGCCAACAATTTTTTGCACAAGAGTTGCGTACGCTGGCTGATCACCATATCCGCTGACCATTGCGGCGATCTGAGTGTCAAAAACCGGGACGACCATTCCGCCGCTTGCGTTAAACATGATCTGCAGATCTTGACTCGCAGAATGGAATACCTTCAGCACCGACGAATTTTGCATCAATTCGTAGACTGGCTCTAGATCAATTCCGTCCGCAAGCGGGTCGATGGCGACTGCTCGGTCACGGGTGGCAATCTGGATCAGGCAAAGAATCGGCCAATACGTTTTTTCACGAACGAATTCGGTGTCGACCGTAACGAAGTCGGAATCGGCAGCCTCGGCACAGAAATCGGCGACGTCGGCGGAGTTTGTAATAAGCACGTACTGGTTTTACACCAGCCTGCGTTATCCTGCCATTCTTTTAGGCGCTTACGCAGTCATACTTCGTGCTTACGCAGTCAATCTGGGCCGGTACTGTATGGCTTCAGCGACGTGTGGCGTAAGAATGTCGGGAGAATCGGCAAGATCGGCGATAGTACGGGCAACTTTTGATACACGGTGGAGCCCACGTGCTGAAAGGGTCAGTTGCTTCATAGCCATTTGCATTAGCGATTTTGCTGAATCCTCCACAGCACAGTGATTCCAGACCTCGACTGGTCCCATGTCAGAATTCGAATTAATCGAAGTTTCTTTGAATCGTCGTCGCTGTATAGCGATTGCCCGGGAAATACGTTCACGTACGACATCGGAGTTTTCGGAAGATGGCGGAGTGATGAGTTTCTCGTATTCGACACGTGGAACATCGACGAAAATATCGAAACGATCAAGTAACGGGCCAGAGATTCGCCGCTGGTACCTGCTAACCGCAGAAGGCGAGCAGCTGCAAGCCTGTTCGGTGTCACCGCTATATCCGCACGGGCATGGGTTCATAGCTGCCACGAGCATGAAATTCGCCGGATACGTTGTCGTCCCCTGTGCCCTACTGATAGTCACTACTTTGTCTTCGATGGGCTGTCGGAGCACCTCTAGCGATGAATGCCCAAACTCTGGTAGTTCATCGAGGAATAGCACACCGCTATGGCTTAACGTAATTTCTCCAGGACGAGGATTCGCTCCGCCACCGACCAGACCAGCATTCGAAATTGTGTAATGAGGTGCACGGAACGGTCGTTCGCTGATCATCGGTCGATCGGATGGAAGATGACCTGCCACCGAATAAATCGTTGTCACATCGAGCGCCTCGTCCGGAGTCATCGAGGGCAGTATCGAAGGGAGGCTCTTTGCCAACAGCGTCTTGCCCGAACCCGGAGGGCCCGACATCAGCAGATTGTGCCCCCCTGCAGCGGCCACTTCGATCGCTCGTTTTGCATACTCCTGTCCTCGGACATCAGAAATATCCGGGCCTTCCTGCCGGAACTGTTGTAATCCTTCAAGATCAACCGGCTCGGTCACAGCGTGGATCTGTTTTTCCGACCTCAGGTAAGCGATTAATTCAGTGAGATTTTTTACAGGCAGTACTTCGATTCCCTGAACGAGAGCGGCTTCTTCAGCGTTCACACTCGGTACAAAGGCCCTCTTGAATCCCTGTTGCTTCCCTACGGCGACCATCGGCAGAATGCCCTGCGTTGACCGCAGAGTGCCATCGAGTGCCAACTCGCCCAACAACAGTGAATCCAGGTCGATTTCAGGAACTTGACCGGTACTTGTCAATATCCCGATAGCGATCGGCAAGTCATAGGCTGGACCCGACTTCCGAACATCTGCCGGCGCCAGGCTCACCGCTATCCGGCGCATCGGAAATTCGGCCCCTGAATTTCGAATCGCAGCTCGTACCCGCTCTTTTGATTCCTGGACCGCGGTGTCGGCAAGACCAACAATATGAAATGCCGGTAGCCCCGGGGCGATGTCCACTTCGGACTCGACGAGAACGCCATCGAGTCCTACCAGAGCGCATGTACGTGTTTTAGCCAGCATCGTGAGTTTTCCTCAAATACCTGATGGGATGAGTAGATGTCATACCCATCGGAATCTTAGGAAACATGCCCCGCAACTCAAAACATGTATGTCACAAGAGCCGCATCAAACCTTATTCACACCACGTAAAAACCGGATCTCGCGCCTTTTAACGAGAGATTGTCACAGTATTAGTTAGTGAATATGTCCGATAGGCGCTGGTGACCCAACCACACAATGCTTGCGGATTACGAAAGTACAGGAATGAAATATGCCGACGATTCTTGTCGTTGACGATCACGAAGAAATACGAGAAGCCCTCGCCGAGATCCTCGAAGAAGAGGGCCATAGTGTGATGCAGGCCGTGGACGGCTTGAACGCACTTGAGGTGATCGCATCTACTCCCCCCGACGTTGTGCTGCTCGACATCGCCATGCCCGGCATGGACGGTCTCGAGACTCTACGTCGCCTGAAAGAACAGCCAGAGAGCTCGTCTCTACCAGTGATCATGGTCACTGCGCAGGGCGACCGCCAGAACATGGTGAAGGCAGTTCAACTTGGCGTACGTGACTATGTCACTAAGCCTTGGGAACCTGGTGAAGTTGAGATGTGTGTCAACTGGGCGCTGAAGGCTGCCAACGTAGGCGAGAACCAGCAGGAGCCACCGCTCCTCGCTAAATCTGCCTAGACGACTGCGTCTTAGTCGATAACTGACCCTCCGCATACTGACAAGGGATGTTCAAGCGGAGGGTTTTGCGCGCCCGGTGATATACGCGCACCGAACTTCACGAAAGTGCGTCTAAACTATTGGTATACGGCTGACTATGTCGAAACGCTGGGCGTTGAAAGCGATGGGCTAATTTGGACGAACGAGCATATCGAGGGCGAAATCATCCGCCTTACTGCACGTGTGCCGCCTGCACCGCTGATCGCCTGAAACGACAAGCGGAGTCGGGACCAAAGGGCCTGCTGACTCGCGTTTTGAGAGCGTTACGCCTGAAGCGCTAGGAACTACAGGCTGTTTGCGCCAAAGAACCTGCTCCAGATTGCTCCGGCGCCCAGGCCAATCAGCACCATGAACGGCATTATGACGAAGATTATCGACAGAGCCACGTCCTTCGAGTTGCTGATCTCATCGTCAAATTGCAATAACGAGAGAATCAGCACGACGATGCCCATCACGAACCCCAGCCCAGCGCCCATTAGTGCCGGCTTGCTAAATCTCAACTGACCAGACCTTCTCTCGTTCCATTTTCAAATACTGAGTGCAGCGGTTATCCCGCTACGTAAGTTTCGTAGGCGTTCTCACAAGGATTGCCGTTCGAAACGTGCATCCGGTTTTCGCCCGGTTCAAGGATGATGGAGATTACGCTGCGTTGCCAACCGGTTTTAGGGTCATCATTCGGGTGTCGGCAGATCGAAGTTGGGAATCCGTCGTGATCCGATAGCAGCGCCTTCGCATCGTCGATCGAAACCTTACCTTGATCGCCAAGTAACCCCTGTGCTCGAATCCGTCGATCAAACGATTGGCCATAGATTCGATCCTCAAACGCTTCGTTGTGTGAAACAAGAGAAGGGTGAACACAGTGATTCGTGTGCACCAGCGGGCCGCCGTCATCGGAGCTAAGTGACTCAACAGAGCCAGGGGTTATCTCAAGATTTAACGGACCTTCGGCGGTGATCATCGCTGCGTTCGCTGTGAGTGCTCTGGGTGCCGATTCAACAGCGATTACAGCCTCGGTAGTGGTATTCGCTTCCAGAATCGCCCTAACGAAAAAGTACCACGGTAGCCCGCTGGAATCTGATGGGCCGTTGAGGGCATTCATGCAGATACCGATGCCAGATGAACTGAAGCCCATGTAAGCAACAATTCCTGGTTGAAGCCATGAAGTAAACTCGGCTTTGCCGGTGCCTTTCCGAGTGATAACGGCCGAAAGTGGTGCCATCGCTGGGTCGTTGTCCCAGTTTTGACCGGCGAACCCTTTACCTGATTCCGACGTTTCGCCCGAAACCATGATCGACGTACAGCCTTCAGAGGTATCGGCAAGCATGTTTCTGGCGTTCAAGACCATCAAACGCTCAATCGGTACGTTCGCAGCGCTCGCCGTGCCTTTCAATTCCTCAAGCGGATCAGGGAAGTACTCGCCAACCCGCCCGAAACTTCTTTTTGCAACGTTTTCAGCCTGCGTCCATGAGATCTTGTTGTCCGATCCTTTATTGAATCTCTCGAGAACCAGTTCTGAAAGTTCGAGAATCTGTCCGCGGAATTGCTCGCCTATCTGCTGGCCCATCTGTGTCGGTGAGCCAGAGACGGTGAGTTCGGGAAACCGATTGCTGTTCGGTGGTGTCATGGTTGAATTTCGACTCCGCACGAGGTACTTAACGCTTGATGACATCAAAATAACACCCGGTTGTTTGCTAGACTCGCCGCCTCTTGGGAAATTTATTAGAAATTATGAGGATATGAATCGATGGTAACGGACCAATCCAACGGCAAAATACTTAGGTCACAGGAGTGGTTCGGAGGTAGAGATCTTGAAGGATTTCTGCACCGTGCTGGGCTGAAGAATCAGGGATGGTCTGAAGAGTCGTTTGCGGGTCGTCCCATAATCGGGATTGCCAACTCGTGGTCTGAGGCGACCCACTGCAATGCCCACTTGCGAGGACTGGCAGAGCACGTCAAACGTGGCGTTCTTGCCGCCGGTGGTTTCCCGATCGAATTCCCGACTATTTCGCTTGGCGAGTTCTTCCTTTCGCCAACTTCAATGTTCTGCCGGAACCTAATGTCTATGGACGTTGAGGAGATGATCCGGGGTCTTCCGATCGATGGTGTTGTGCTGCTTTCAGGTTGCGACAAGACGACTCCCGCGATGCTGATGGGCGCTGCTTCTGCCGATCTACCTGCGATTGTTCTCACTGGTGGCCCGCAACTGAAGGGCAACTGGAAGGGCGAAGAATTAGGATCGTGCACCGACTGCCGACGTTACTGGGCGGAACTGCGAGCCGGGACTATTACTCAGGCCGAATACGATTCGATGGAATCGGCGATATATCGCTCACCCGGCCACTGCATGGTCATGGGCACGGCTTCGACTATGGGCGCTATTGTTGAGACTCTGGGCATGTCGCTACCGGGCGGGGCTGCGGTTCCGGGAGCCGACTCACGCAGGAAAGTTATGGCGGAGGACTCGGGGCGTGCAGCGGTGGAGCTGGTTCGCAAGGGAATCCGACCGTCAGACATTCTGACCAAAGATGCCTTCGACAACGCCATACGCATGCTGCTGGCTGCAGGTGGTTCGACAAACGCGATCATCCACCTCATTGCGATTGCCGGACGTGCGGGAATCAAAATTCCGCTTGAACGATTCAACGATCTGTCGGAAACGACACCGGTAATCGTGAACCTGAAGCCGAGTGGTAAGTATTTGATGGAAGATCTGTTCTACGCAGGCGGCGTTGGAGCAGTTCTTAAAAAAATGGAGAGCTTGCTAAACCTGGATTGCCTTACCGTAACCGGTGAGACTCTCGGCGAGAGTATCGCTGATGCCGAGTGCTACAACGATGATGTTGTGCTTTCGCCAGACGCTCCTCTCTCCAAAGAGGGTGGGTTATCAGTGCTAAGAGGTTCTCTGGCGCCTGATGGAGCCGTTATCAAGCACATAGCGGCATCTCCAGAGCTGCTGAAGCACACAGGTCGAGCCATCGTGTTCGAGAACCCTCTTGATTTGAAGAATCGTATCGATGATCCCGATCTCGATGTAACCAAGGACGACATTCTCGTAATGAAGGGCGCAGGGCCCGTTGGCGGACCCGGAATGCCCGAAGCTGGATTCCTGCCTCTGCCGAAGAAGCTACTTGCTGAAGGCGTGCGAGATATGGTGCGAATCTCCGATGCTCGCATGAGCGGTACGGCGTTCGGGACGATCGTGCTCCACGTGTCGCCAGAATCGACCATTGGTGGTCCTCTTGCGCTCGTTCAGAACGGCGACATGATCACTCTGGATGTCGAGAACAAGGTGCTTGATCTGAACGTTGACGCCGAAGAATTAGATCGACGACGGGCCAATCTTTCGGCACCAGCTGTCGACGGTGGATTCGTACGTGGATACGGCAAGATGTACTCACAGCACATCACGCAAGCCCAAGACGGGTGCGACTTCGACTTCTTGATCGGCAAGACCCCGGTCGAGACCCACGTTGAGCTTGCGACCCACAACGCAGGATTCCACACGGGTTGATTGTGGGTCTGTCCCTTCTCCCTGGGGAGAAGGTTAGGTTGAGGGAGAAATCTTCAACCTGAACACGTGATGGAGTGGGGACGATTCTCCCTCACCCCAGCCCTCTCCCGCTGGGAGAGGGAGTGGAACACCCTACTCAGGAGTAGGCGCATCGTCAGGTATCAACCCTGCCGATCGCATGTCGCTCCACAGTGCAGCCGGAATTTCTTGCTGAACCATTGCAATGTTCTGTTCTAATTCGTCGGTTGTCTGTGCGCCGGGGACGGCGGTAGCTATTGCCGGGTGCGCCAGAACGAACTGAAGCGCGGCGGCCTTCAAGTCGACTCCGTGCGCAACGCAGATCTCGGTTAGACGACGGGCTGTCGCTACCAGATCATCAGATGCCTGCTCATAGTTGAACGTCACCGGCTGAGATAGATCGCGTGCCAGTATTCCTGAGTTGTAGGGTCCGCCTACTGTGATCTTCACATCGCGTTCTACACAAGCCGGCAGGAATTCGGACAACCCTGAATGATCGAGCAGCGTGTAACGCCCCGCGAGAAGGATGATGTCGAGATCGAAACGCTGGATGAACTGCAACGGCATTTGCCATTCGTTCATCCCACAGCCAATTGCCTTGATTACGCCTTGCTCACGAAGTTCGATTAGCGCAGGAAACGCCTCGTTTATAGCCTGATCCTCGCCGTAAGTTTCTACATCGGGATCGTGAACATAGATGATCTCGATTTTGTCGAGGTTCAGCCGCTTAAGGCTCTCTTCGATAGAACGATGCACGTCATCGCGTGTCCACGAGTTAACGGCTTCGAGTGTGCCGATTCCGTCAGGATCATCTTGAATAGACGTTCCCCCAGAAACAGGATTTAGAACTCGACCGATTTTAGTCGAAATTACAAACGAGTCTCGATCCGCCGATGTGTAAGCGGACTGCCCTACCCGCGCCTCTGCGCGACCTGTGCCGTACAGCGGAGCTGTATCGACGTAGGAGATGCCCAGTTCCTGGGCGCGGTTGATGATACGAACGGCTTCATCGTGCGCTGTGCCGCCGTACAGGCCGCCACCGAGCGTGTCACCAGCTAACGGCGCCGTGCCGAGGCCGAGCCGCGGTACGGCAACACCAGTGCTACCAATTTGAACTTTTGCAAACGGATCCATGGGAAAGGCTGTCCTATTGATTACTTACGTGATTGCTTGCGTGATTTCTTACAGGGAGACCATCTCTGCGATCGCATCGCCGACGCCTTCGGTTGTTGAAGATCCACCAAGGTCGGGTGTGACGATCTCGCCCTGTTCGAGCAACTGCAGAACTGCGGCATCTACGTCGGCTGCAGCGGCGTCTTCGCCGAGGTGTCGGAGCATCATTGCGGAAGTAAGTATTTGAGCCATTGGGTTAGCAATGCCCTGCCCCGCGATGTCGGGAGCCGAGCCGTGGGTTGGTTCGAACATTGACGGCACCGACTTATCGGGGTTGATGTTTGCGCTGCTGGCGAGCCCCATGCTGCCGGATATGATCGCTCCGATGTCGGTAACGATGTCGCCGAACAGGTTCGGAGCGACGATCACATCGAACATTTCGGGGCGGCGTACGAGGTCCATGCAAGCTGCGTCGATGAGCAGTGATCCAGAATCGATGTCGGTGTATTCCTCGGCAACCTCTTCGAACGTACGGTCCCAGATGGTCATGTAGCCGAGTGCGTTGGATTTGGTGATCGATGTGACGTGGTTTTTCTTACCGCGTTCACGGGCCAGATCAAATGCGTAGCGAATTGCGCGTTCGCATCCCTTCCTCGTGTAAATCGCAGTTTGTACAGCGACTTCATCGGGGGTCCCATGGTAGGCAAATCCACCGATGTTCAGGTACTCACCTTCAGTGTTCTCTCGAATCACAGTTAGGTCGATGTCGTAGGGCTTTTTGCCTGACAGAGGAGATTCAACACCGGGGTAAAGGACCGATGGCCTGAGGCAGATGTACTGGTCGAATCTACGGCGGATAGGAAGGAGCAACCCGTCGAGGGTGATGTTGTCTTGAATGTCGGGGTGCCCAACGGCTCCCAGAAAGACCGCATTGAAATCGGTAAGCGTGTCGAGCGCGGTCGACGGCATCATCTCACCGTGCTGGAAGTAGTAGTCAGAGCTCCACGGAAACTCGGTGTAGTCCCAGGTGATTCCGTACTTTGGGGCGAGTGCATCGAGCACTTTCATGCCTTCGTTTACGACGTCGACGCCGATTCCATCGCCTTTAACGATTGCGATCTTGTGAGTAGCCATTCGAGAGAGTTCCTGTGCTTTCTGGTTTGTTGTCGAGATATTCGGTGTTTACAACGTACTTGCGCTATTCAGAGCGTTCTTCGATGAGTTCGAGAATGGCAGCGATATCGAGTTCGTTTTTGCCCTGCTGCATCATCGTGTCGTACATTTCTTGCGACATTTTCGTCAGTTGCAGAGATAGTCCCTCGTCAATTGCGAGTTGCTTGATGATGCTGAGGTCTTTATGGATCAGTCGGAGTGGTGCACCCGAGCCGGGGAAAGCACGTGCAGCTGTGATGGGTGCGCTTCTTTCCACCATTGTGCTGCCGCCCCAGCTGACGCCGAGCAAGTCGGCGGCGACTTGTATATCGACGCCCGCCGAATTCGCCAGAGCAAAAGCCTCGGCCGCAGCAATGGTGTGGACGCCAACGAGAAGCTGATTGATTAGCTTCATGGCAGTACCCGCTCCTGTGGGCCCCATGAGCTTCACGTTGGCACCCATTTTGATCAGGTATTCATGAGCCGCTTCAAAGGCTTCTTCTGTTCCACCGACCATGATTGTTAGCGTGCCATCGTTTGCTCCTCCGGGACCGCCGGAGATCGGAGCATCGAGGAAGTGGGCACCTTTTGCTTCGGCCGCATCGGCGCAAGCTCGAGATGTGGCGATATCGACTGTGCCGTGATCGACGATAACTTGACCGGGCTTTGCGTTCGCCATTACGCCATCATCGCCGAGTAGGGCGTTTCGTGAGGTTTGCACATTAGCGAGGCAGACCAGCACGACATCAACGGCCAGAGTCATTTCTGCAAGTGAACTGGCGCCTTTGGCACCTCGCTCGATCATTGCTTCGACTTTTGACACGCTGCGGTTATAAACCGTGAGATCAGCGCCTTTTTCGAGAAGGTTGTCCGCCATTCCCTGCCCCATGTTTCCAAGACCTACAAAACCGACTGACATTAGTTGAGAACTCCTCGAATGGGGCATTGATTCAATACGTTCACAGTGAACGTAGATTGCGCTTCGAGAAAAGGACCATCTCGACGGGCGAAGCGATTATAGCTGCAACATAGCTTGGTCTCGACAGGTACGCACTGATTTGCGTCGATAAATTCTTTCTGACAATAAAAAGCGCCGGATTTCTCCGACGCTTTTTATTGATTCGTATTTATCGAGCCTAGTCGAGCTGTCGCAGTCTCGGGTCAAGACGATCTCGGAGCCAGTCTCCGAAGAAGTTTAGCGACATTACAACCAGGAAGATTGCAAAGCCTGGGAAGAACGAAATCCACCAAGCTTCTTCGATGAAGTTTCGACCGTCACTCACGCTCTTGCCCCATGCTGGAATCGGGTCTGGAATACCAGCTCCCAAAAACGACAGGGTCGATTCCGTGAGAATCAGCTGACCAACACGAAGGGAGGCAACAACAAGAATCGTGCTGAACGTGCCGGGCACTATGTGCTTCAATATCAACCTGATATTTGAAGATCCAGCGACTCTTGCCGCCATAACGTAGTCGAGGCCTCGAATCGTCAGGACGTCGGCTCTTACCTGCCTCACGAACGGAGTCCATGCGACAAGGGCGATAAGGAAAATTACGACACCCTCTGCGGCCCCTCCTGAATGTAAGAATTGCTGAGCGATTACAAGGGCTATCAAAATGAATGGAAGCGCAGTCCAAACGTCGACGAGACGCATCAGGATCTCATCGGTCCACCCTCCAAAGTAACCGGCGGCTAGGCCAAGTGCAGACCCAACAATAATTCCACTCGTCAGTGCGTATGCAGTTACTTTTAGTGAGATTCGAGCGCCAAAAATTACTCGTGACAACACGTCTCTGCCTAGGTTGTCAGCACCGAGAATGTACTTCGATCTCGGGAAGACTTTCCTTTTATCTCGATTGTACGAAGAGCGCCCACTTGTAGTGGTTGTATCGTAATCCGCCTCATTGACAGTTACGTTATATTCGGTTGCTTGTCCCCAGGTTGGTGCGAAATTGCGGAACCCTAGCTGTTGATTCAGTTCGTCAGCGGGTGCGACGAATGGGGCAAATATTCCTGTAAACAGAAGTACCGCCATGACGACCAGCGGGAGTACCGGCCACCGGCGAACGAAGTACCAGACCTGACCAGGAGCCGAGCGGCGTTGCACCTGCCGTAGATCGAGGTCTTCCACTGTTTCAGATGTGGATGATGAAGTTGGTTGATTTTCGGGCTGTTGAGCCATGTGCCTGCACTAAAAACTATTGGTTGCTGGATATCCGGATTGATTAGTCGTAACGAATTCTGGGGTCGATGAGCGCGTACGCGAGATCGGAGATAAAAGTCATAGCCACGATCAACATTGTGAAGAAGAAGACAACCGCCTGAAGCACAGGGAAGTCATTCGTGTTCACGGCTGAGATCGCCATGTTGCCCATTCCAGGCCATGCGAAAATTGTTTCGGTAAGGATTGCACCGTTAAGGAGCCCAACCAGACCTAGTGTCATTCCAGTAAGTGGTTGAATCAGTGCGTTTTTGAACGCATGCTTCCAGATAACTGCTTTGTTCCCGACACCTTTGGCTCGGGCTAATCGAATGTACTCAGAATCAAGTACTTCGAGCATCGCCGACCGGGTGATACGTGTGTAGAAAGCGAATCCACCCCATGCCAATGTAATAGTCGGGAGGACCAGATGTTTGACATCCCAGGCACTATCACCTCGCAGTGCGGCAGGGAAGATCTCCCAATGGACTGCGAATATCAAAATCAGCACTAGACCTAGCCAGAATTGGGGCACAGCTTGACCTAATAAAGCAAAAAATCTACCCAAGTAATCGTAGCCTGACCCTCTTTTCACCGCAGAGATAACTCCAAGAGGTATTCCGACAAAGAATGAAAGAAAGTATGCAGTGGCACCGAGCTGGATAGTTGCTGGCAATCTCTGAGTAACTACACGGAACACTGGCTTGCGATCAAGCAGGGTTTCGCCCATATCACCCTTGAGTGCCCGACCCAGCCAGAGCGTGTACTGAACGACCACAGAGCGATCTAGACCTAGTCTTTTCCTGATTGCTGCTTCGCCCTCGGCTGAGAGCCCGTATCCGGAGTTGGCGTAAAGATCGAGCGGATCCCCGGCTGCGCGAGAGATGAAGAAAACCGCCAGAGTTGCAAGAACGACACTGAGGAGACCAAAGAGAAATCTTCTGATAATAAATCGCTGCATTAGTTCCCTTAGAACCCCGAATCTCTGACCGGATTTTGAACTAGCTGAGATTACCACAAAATATTCGTAATTTGCGCTGAGCCGTTGCTTGGTGGTTGCAATATTGCATGAAAGTTTTGAATGCTTGTTAAAGCAAAGAGACCCACCGTAATGGTGGGTCTCCTCATTTTTACAAGTCAACTACAAAAGCAATCGAACTGTTTCTGTTTTACGAACTACTTGAGTTCGATGTTCCAGAGCGAGTTGAAGCCGGCTGCAGCTGCAGTATCCATCTCGTAGGACGAGATCTTGGCGTTGTTGTAGTACAAAGCGTTCGGTACTGCAACGATTCCAGGCTGGAGGTTCCACTTGTACACGTAGTCGAGGTACTCGTTAGCAGCCTGCGTAGCAGACGCTGTGTCAGGAGCTTCGGCCATTCGTGTGTAGAAGCCGAGGATTTCTGGCGATTCAAAGCCACAACCGAAACCACCACGTGTCAGAGTCGTCTGGACAAGTCCCTTAGGGAAGTGCCACGGGTTCGACTCGTTACCCTTGTCACAGCTTGTGACCCATGGGTGTGTGTTGGTTCGACCAACCACGGAAGGTCGGAAGGTCTGGTACGAGAAGTGCAATGAGAAAGTCTTGAGTCCGATTTCGGACCAGAACCCAGCAACGGCATCTGCAATTTCGTCACGAAGTGGTGAACCACCCTGTGCGTATACAGAGATCTCAAAGGCGTTTGCGCCAAGAGGACCGTCTTTGCTAGCAGAACCCTTCTGGTAGTCAGCATCCTGAGCCATGATTATTCGCATGGACTCGTCAGGATCGTATGCGTACTCGTGCTCACCAGTCCAGTTCGGGTGGGTAGCAGAGAAGTACTCGACGTGAACAACTCGACCAAGACCAGCAACGAGAGACTCGTTGACCAGTTCCTTGTCGATCGCCAGAGCTAGAGCTCGGCGAATGTCCGATGCCTGCTGCATGTCGTCATCACCGTGCTTGCCGGGCGAACCAATCCACGGAAGATCGTGGACGAAAGTTGCCTTTGTCGGAAGCGTGTTGCCCTTGTTGGGGCCACCGGCGTAGGTGTCTTCCCAGAGGTTTCCAGAGAAGAAGAGGCCGTGCTGTTCTGCACCACCTGAGTCAGTCTGGGTGAAACCAGACATATCCAGCTTAGCTGCATCTTTCGGCTCAAGGAAAGCTCCGTCAATGTCACCTGTGCGCAGAAGCGCAAGTCGGGTTGCCCCTTCAGGTACGTAAACGACCTGTACACGTTCACTCTTCGGCTCTAGTTCTGGGAGCCAGTGAGTGCCCGGGCGATTCACCATTGTGAAGGACTCGTCTCGGAGCCATTCTTCAATCTGGAAAGGACCAGTTGCAACAACGTTGTCAGCAACCCAGTCTTCACCCTTTTCTTCAAATGCCTTCTTGGAGAAGACGTTGAATGATTGACCGGACTGGTTGGCGTAATCGTCTTTCCATGTCCCGTCATAAGCAACGAAGTCAAAAGTGATCGTGGTGTCGTCAACCGCAGTCCACTCACCCCAGAGACCGGCAAAGTCACCAGCCTGTCCACCAATGGACTGAGGGTTTGTTGCACCGTTATGGTCGTTCATAGACCACGCAATGTCTTCTGCAGTCAAGTCACCAGCGTCGTATCCATCCACAACCTGGAACGGGATACCTGACTGGATCGTTACAGTCGCACTTGAAAGGTCAGATGCGATTTTAAATCCAGATGCGAGCCATGGAAGTTCGCTGTCGTCAGGTGCACGACGGAACAATGTCTCGGCAATACCATAGTTCTTGAGACTGTCTGAGGGCTGGTTGGCACCTCGACCGTTCTCGTCACCGATCGGGTCACCACCGATTGCTATTACAGCAATGCCGGCGTCCGTCTTGGGGGTTGGTGCTTCTATAAGGTCTTCTACAACCGCAACTCCGACAGGAGTAGCGGTGGCAACGACTGTAATCGTGTCACCCTTAACTTCGACCACAACAGTCTCAACGACCGTTACGGTTTCACCGCCACAAGCAATGATAGCCAGCATTGCTGAACCTATCAAAAGCCCAAAAATGAGCTTCATCTTGTCTAACTTAAACAATAATTTCCTCCTCAGACGTGCAACGACCCCACGTTTGGGCCTTTGTCAGGAAACCAGCCATAAAGCCTGGTCACCACGTCATATCGCATATTTCAAGGTGATTACTTACACAAGCCGCACGAAAAACGTTCGGCGCGTGAGTAATACCAAGAAACTTAGCGTAGGAATTATATGAAGCTATATCTCCAAGTGTCAACGCCCATGCAAGACATTAGGGTCATTAGCCACGTTCTGAATTGATCGTTTAACTGATCCGATGGCGTATACGTTCTTGCAGAAAATCGATCACGTTATCAACCACCATATTCAACGAAACGTTCAACGCTTCACTGGTGTTTGAGGCGATGTGGGGCGTGAGAATTACGTTCGGAAGATGCGCTAGAGGAGAATTTCGATCGAGGGGTTCTGTATTGAACACATCTAGCGCTGCTCCGGCTATCGTCTCATTGGCCAGTGCTTCAGCAAGCGCACTGGCACTAACCAATTGGCCACGTGCGGTATTCACGAACAGAGCAGTCGGCTTCATCCGAGAAAACTCAGCCGCACCGAACATCGAACGGGTCTGCGGAGTCAATCTAGCGTGAACTGAGATCGCATCTGAGTTGGAAAGCAATTCGGTAAAACTAACTTCAGGCCAGTTAGAAGTATCGTCATCCTCATTCGATTCACTGAGCGAACTCATGATGATCCGCATTCCGATACCTTCGGCAATTCGAGCTAGTCTCGTGCCAACAACGCCTGTGCCAATGATCCCAAGTGTTTTCCCCGCCAGTTGAGTCAGTTGGCCGCCGGGCCACTCACCTTCTCGAACTCTCAGATCCAATTGTGGGATTTTTCGGGCAAGAGACATCAGTAGCGCCAGGGCATGCTCCGCTACCGCCACAGTTGCGGCGTTTGGGGTATTCGTTACCGTGATGCCCAACCTACGCGTTGCTTCCATTGCCACATGATCAGAGGCTGTTCCCCAAATTGCGATGTGCTTCAAGTCGGGCATAGCCGACTCAAGAATTGCGTTTGTTAAACGGGTGGTTGTACGAGCAACAATAAGAGTGTGGGCGCCAGAGATTCGTTCTGTCAGTTCGTAGGGGTTTCGAGGTCGTTCCGTATACGAATCGACTTCGATATCTTGAACTCTGGTGAGACGCGCTAAAGCTGCTGAATCGGCAAATACCGGCGGGTCGTCGTCTGGTACGACAACTTTAATGTTGCCGCCCGAATTTTCCGAGTTTTGTCCGTTTTCAGCCAATTACTCTCGACCTCACTTTTTGTAGATAGCAAACTGAGCATATAGGGGAGGAAAATATTTCGCCTCAATTGAACGGTCATCCGGTACGCTCAATGCTACGATTATTGCCCACCTCCAAGTTCGTAAGCATCGCGCTCACGGACGCAAGCATTAGATTACTGGCAGGAATGTATGTCTCGCGTACGGGTCATGTATTGGAAAGAGATCCCGGTTCAAGTACAGGCCGAGGATGAAGGTGGGCGCGTGTCGCGACAGCTGGAAGATCGTTTTCAGAAGGCTGCGGACGCCGTCGCTATGAAAGACGGAAGCGAAGGTACGGACGAGTATCTGGACGCGTGGGAGTTTGGACCTTACGAAGAGATCGAGGGTTCGGCGGGTGATTCGGCGGAATCAATTGCGGTCAAATTAGAGAATATGCCGACCGATTTCATTCAGAGAATACTTAAAATGCAAGAAGATGGCTCACGGACACCGAACCCGGGTGCTATCGACCACTGGGCCGATTTATAATTGCCTGCAGCCTAATTCGAATAACCGTGAATTCGAGAAAATGGCAGTAGCGCAACAGAAATATATTTTGGAGAAATCATTTGGCAGCCTCTGACGAAAAACCAGGCATTCTCGATCGTCTCGCGGCGGGGGACTTGCTGATTTTCGATGGTGCGACCGGTACCTACCTTCAGAACAATGGCCTTGAACCCGGTGGCAGCCCCGAGCTAATGAACGCCAGCGACCCTGACGTTATTAAAGGAATGGCCAAGCATTATTTCGATGCTGGTTCGGACATCGTGCTTACGAACACTTTCGGCGGAAACAAGTTCATGCTGAAGCGTTACGGTGCCGAGGAGCGTCTATTCGAATTGAACAAAGCCGCCGCCGAACTTGCACGAGCTGCTGCGCCTGAGGGCAAGTATGTTGCAGGGTCGATTGGCCCAACCGGCGAGTTCATAGAACCGCTAGGGACCGCAACCGAAGATGAGCTCTACGATACGTTCGCTGAAATGTCGAAGGCATTTGAAGCTGGCGGAGCCGACGCGGTAATGATCGAAACTCAACTCGCTATCGAAGAGGCGGCTATTGCTGTTCGTGCGGCAAAGGAGACCACCAACCTCGTTGTAATGGCGACTATGGTGTTCGATAAAGGCCCACGCGGGTATTTTACGATGATGGGCGTTACTCCAGAACAGGCGGTTGAAGGGCTTGAAGAGGCTGGCGCCGATATTGTGGGGACTAACTGCGGAAACGGTATTGAGCGAATGGTTGAGATAGCCACTCGGATGCGTGCCGTCACAGATAAGTACCTTGTTGTGCAGTCGAATGCTGGTCTTCCGGTGATTCGAAATGGCGAAACCTGCTATCTAGAAACTCCCGAGTTCATGGCAGAGCATTACCGAAAATTGGCTGATTTGCCAATAAATATTCTCGGCGGATGCTGCGGAACGACCGCCGAGCACATCCGTGCCCTCGTACAATCAGTTCGAGCTTAATCTGTAGTAGTAATAATCGTCTGGAGAGTTGACCGATGCCACCGTTGGCGCAGAAATCCCGAGTTGTTGAGCAAGTTAAAAAACTTGGCAGCTGTATTGAACTAGTTTCGCTGGATCCTAATTTTCACGAGGTAAGCATCGGTCTTTTCATTAAAGACGGCCTGATGACGATCTTCTCGTACAGCTCGATCAGCGGAATCGATAAGCGCATTGAGCAGATTCGAGACCGTTGCGTTCTCCTCGGGGATGTCGAAACGGCTGAAGGTACAACGGATCAGCTTCGTTTGATTTCTGATTTATATCTCGATCGAGCGCTCAGGTTCATGTTCATAGCCGCTGTCGAGAAAGATCCCGCTTTGGAACTCCCGTCAGGTCGCATTACAGCTCCTGATACCAAAACCAAACTCACTTTCGTGATAGACGGCGCTGAGGAAGACGGAAAGTACGTCTACACCGTTTCTGCTGAAGGCGACTCCGATCGAGCAGAGATGCGCGTCCGGGCGGCGGTTGGTGGTTTTATTCGTTATTCAAACTGCGAACGTGTTGATAAAAACAAATTCGCTTTCCCCGACGGGAAGAAATACGACAATTTCGCTCGCCTGATTCTCCCGCTTGCTCGGAACGTCAGCGCCGTCGAAGCGCAACTCGAGCAGGACGAAATGGCGGGTCAGATGAACACGCAAACCCTCGGATTCGCTCAAAGCTAATTAGAAAAATTGGTTCGCAGGACAAACACATGTCACCCGTAGTTGAAAAAATGACGTCACGTGAGCGAGTAATGGCAGCACTAGCTGGCGATCCTGTCGATCGCCCGCCGGTATGTACTCCGACGAATGTCGCAACCGTAGAACTAATGGATCTGGTGGACGCGCCGTTCCCCGACGCCAACAGAGACGGTGAAATGAACGCTCGCCTTGCAGCAACGGCCTACACCGAGCTGGGATTCGACACCATTGCTCCATATTTTTCGATTATTCAGGAATCATCGGCACTTGGATGCGAGATGCAGTGGGAACAGAAAGACAACTGGCCAACCGTCAGGATGTCGAACCCGATCTGGAAAACCTCAGCAGACGTAAAAATCCCATCGGATTTCCTCGAACACCCGGACACCAAGACGATTACCGATTCGATCCGAATACTTAAAGAGGAATTCGGTGATGAAGTAGCCATTGTTGGGAAGACGATGGGGCCGTGGACACTGGCTTACCACGTATTTGGTGTGGAGCCGTTCCTGCTAGGCACGGTCGATGATCCTGACGAGACGATGAAGTCGCTCGAAGCTCTCAAAGAAGTCACGATTCTCTACGGCCAGGCGCAGATCGACGCTGGAGCTGATGTCCTCACAGTTCCCGATCACGCTACCGGGGATCTAGTAAGCAGCGAATACTATCGGCGTTTCCTTATGGAGATGCATCAGGAAATCGAAGAAGAGCTACCAGTGCCACTGATGCTTCACATCTGCGGTGCGACTGTAGACCGCATGCCGTATATCGCTCAAACCGGCATGGCGGCTTTCCATTTTGATTCGAAGAACGACCCGGTGGAAGCGATGGCGGCGGTAGACGGCAAGATTCGACTGGTTGGAAATATCAACAATCCGACAACGCTGTACTCCAAAGGTCCTGAAGCAGTGAGGGCCGAGGTCAACGCCGCACTCGACGCTGGTGTTCAGTTGATCGCACCTGAGTGCGCTATTCCCCTGAAAACCAAGCTGGAAAATCTTCTGGAAATTCCGACAGCTATCGAAGATTGGGTAGCCGAACGCGGCCAGAACTAACTCTCGAATGACCCTCAATTCGTTATCAGGCAATAATTCAGTTCATTTTCTCCCAATCTAATGAGATACTTAACAATTGGTGCCGGGTCAGCGACCGAGTCGTTACCCCGTTCCTCTAGAACCCTTATTCAGACACGCAGAGTTAATTAATGCCGATAACGCACGAAGGTCTTGCCCGCGAATTTGAGTTTGTATCCAACCCCGGAGAGCAGAAACATATCTCCGAGGCGATCGACGGTACTGCACCGATCATGCAGGAGCTTGCCTACGAATTGATCGTCGGGAACAACGTTGACGTTGACCGACTCACTCAGGAAGCGCTTGCCGACGGCTTTACTGCCAACCAACTGCTGGACGACGGCCTGCTGAACGGCATGGCGATTGTCGGCGTGAAATTCAGGGACAACCTGATCTTCGTTCCCGAAGTTCTCGTCGCTGCCCGCGCTATGAAAGCAGGCATGGTCCACATTGAGCCGATTCTCTCGGCTTCAGGTGCAAAACCGGCTGGCACCATAATCATGGGTACGGTCAAAGGCGATCTGCACGATATCGGCAAAAACCTCTGCATCATGATGCTTCGAGGCGCGGGATTCGTTGTGCACGACATTGGTGTCGATTCATCGCCCGACGATTTCATTGACGCGGTCGAAGAACATCACGCGGAAATTGTCGGCATGTCTGCACTGCTCACAACGACAATGCCCAACATGGGACGGACTATCGCGACGTTCGAAGATATGGGCATACGCGACGAAGTACGAATCATGGTTGGCGGAGCTCCTGTGACGCAGGATTTCGCTGACGAGATGGGCGCAGATGCTTATGGCGACAATGCCGTCGATGCTGTCGACAAAGCAAAAGAACTCATCAAACTTCTTGCTGAACTGAAGTCGAGCTAGCGGTCGAGCTTATTTTGAGGGGTGTTCCTTGGCTGACGAACAGGCCCGCAACGAAAATCCGAAAGTGGATTCCGAGAAAGCTCGCGCCAGTTTGGATCGGCTGTTCAACATTTATCGAGATATTGCCGACACTGCCGACGAGGTGATGCAGACACGATGCCCGTACAAAGATGCGGCAAGTCGCTGTACTGCCAAGTTCGGATGCCGAAACCAGTTCTTTACGAGCGACCCGACAAAGCCACCCGCGTGCGCCGGGAGTGACCAGATCGATTATCGAGACGCGTGGGACACATAACGAGTCGCTGCCTGCTCACCTGTATTTTGTAACGATATATTCTGGGGAAGTCCAGATTAGTTCTCCCGTACTTCAACTCTCCGAGGCCTCTACAACTTGAGCCCTGTTTTTCTCGATTCCAAGCAACTCGACGCCAACAAAGGCGATTCGCTGTTCGATTTCGCTGACACTCTTTCCATAAGGGTGCCGACCTCGTGCGGCAGAACCGGCGAGTGCCACGAGTGCATTGTCGAAATACGCAAGGGCACAGAGGCGCTTACGCCTCCAACCGACGAAGAGAATTTTCTGCGAGGTAACTATCGATTGGCATGTCAGGCGTGTGTTGCCGATCCCGATGCCGACGTAGATTTCGCCGTTTTGCGACGGCAGCCACGAATCCTCACTTCAGGAACAAAACGTGAGACCGAGCTTCACCCCGCATACGCACGTGTTGACGATGACGTTGTTCTGAATGGCTCGGATGGCCCTCTTGTCGTTGACCAGTACCGGGGAGCTATCTACGGAATAGCAATCGATCTCGGCACAACAACAGTCGTGATGAATCTTGTGAACCTCGAATCGGGCGATACGGAATACACGGCTTCGTTCGAGAATCCTCAGCGATTCGGCGGCAGCGACATCATGAACCGCATCGTGTACGACGGAGGACCCGACGCCGGAGAGCTCCGCGCCGTGATGGTCTCATCGATCAATTTCGAGATAGGCGAGATGGTTCGTGCGCTGAAAATTCGCCGTCGGCAGATATTTGAGATCGTTGCGGTCGGAAACACCACAATGCGTGAGCTGTTCTTCGGTATCGACGTGCAGAGCATCGGACAGCGTCCCTATAAGTCTTCAATTGAGGATGAGTTCCGAGCAAAAGAACGCACGACCACTGCCCTATCGACCACGGCTTCGAAGCTGGGCATGCGAGTCCATCCGAAGGCAACGGTCTACGGAGGGCCTCTGATCGCGTCGCATCTAGGTGCGGATACGGCTGCGGATTTGCTTGCTTTGGGAATTGAGGATCAGGAGAAGCCGATGATCCTCGTCGACGTAGGAACCAACACCGAGGTGGTCATCGGTAACCGCGACAGGCTTCTCGCTGCATCCTGCCCGGCTGGGCCGGCGTTTGAGGGTGGTGAAGTCACTTACGGAATGCCCGGTTACGACGGGGCTGTCGAAAAGGTCGCAATTGGCGACTCGGGTGAGGCTAAATCCGATGTAATCGGGGATGTTGATCCCATTGGAATCTGCGGATCTGGTTTGATCGATCTCCTTGCTGAACTTCGTCGGACGAACATGATGGACGAACTAGGTAAATTCGCTGACGGATCGGGTGAATACGAATTCTCTGCATCAAATAATCTGACTCTCTCACGGGCCGACATATCGGCGCTCGCCCAGGCGAAAGCGGCGAACTACTGCGGTCAGGCGATCGTTCTCCGGGAATACGGTCTTCCACTGGAGAAATTCGACAAGCTTTACCTTGCCGGCGGGTTTGCGAATTACGTCGATTCGGCCAACGCTATCGATATCGGGTTCATCGCAAATATGCCGCTCGATAAAGTCGAGAAGGTTGGGAACGCTGCCCTTGAAGGGGCGGTGATTATGTTGCTTTCGACCGTCAAACGGGAAGAGATCGAAAAGCTAACAGCTACGATCGAGCACGTTGAGCTTGAGACCGCCCCAGACTTCTTCGACTTCTTTGTAGAAGGCTGCCTGTTCAAGCCGATGGATGCTGTGTAGCCAACTACTACGAGCGACGCTCTCTTATTTGAGAAGATTCACTTTCTATAGTTCAAGATAGTAGTTTCCCACGCATACCCCGTTCCTTGTGAAAGCTCTGATCGCACGTCTTTTGAAGTGCTAAATTGCTTCAATTGTGGCGTCATCAGGCCGATCTAGATCGCAATTGGGCGTGTGGCCTCTAATTTGGAAGGTATCATTCTGCGCCATGACTACCAAAGTGCTAATTACCGACTACGTGTGGCCCTCGACCGATCCTGAACGAGAAGTTCTGGAGGCAGCGGGGATTGAACTCGTCATTGCTCCTGACGCTTCTGAATCGACTCTCGCCGATCTGGCGCAGGACGTCGACGCTATTATGTTCTGCTTCGCCCAAGTCACCGGAAAAGTTCTGGAAGCTGCTACCAAGTGCAAGATTGCAGCACGCTATGGAATCGGTGTCGATAACCTCGATATTCCTAAAGCAACTGAACTCGGGATGGTCGTCACCAACGTACCCGACTACTGCATGGACGAAGTTACTGACCACGCGCTGGGAATGATCCTGTCTCTCAACCGTCGACTCGTGCCGCATACTCGGGCTGTGGTCGCTGGTGGATGGAACGATGTTGTACTGAACGAGCCGATGCACCGAACTCGCGGGGCTACGCTCGGAATCGTCGGATTTGGGCGAATTGGTCGTTCTCTCGCCGCTAAAGCTGTTGGATTCGGCATGAATATTCTGACATTCGATCCCCTGATCGAGGCTGGAACCGAAGTTGACGGCGCGTCAGCGGTTTCACTGGACGAGCTTCTTCGTAAGTCGGATTTTGTATCGCTGCACGTGCCTTTGATTCCCGCCACGGAAAACATGATCAGCGCTCCGGAACTGGCGAAGATGAAGCCCGGATCGATAATCGTTAATTGCTCACGTGGTGGTCTCATCGACGAAGATGCCCTCGCTGCTTCGCTTGCATCCGGGCACACAGCGGGTGCCGGTCTCGACGTAGTCGAACCAACACCACCTGATCCCTCTAGCGCTCTCCTGAAGCAGGAGAATGTGATTATCACTCCCCACACGGCGTTCTTCTCTCAGGCCTCAACGCTTGAGCTTGAACGCCGAACGGCTCAAGAGGTCATACGGGTGTTGAACGGCGAGACGCCGGAGAACTGGATTAATCCAGAGGTTAAAGGCAAGACGCGGGTCGGGATTTAGGTTTGTTCGGGACTGTGTTGGCGAAGCTCGCCGCACCACACCGCCGCCCCGCCGAAGATCTCTCCGCTGCGGTCGAGAACTGAAATCGGTGCCTTAGACGATCTCTAGCTAAACGTCGAGCGCAGGTCTCTGGCGCGGTCCAGCGCGGTTGTTGCGTCTTCGAAGCCGACCTCCGCCGATGAGAATGCTGCCCTTGAAGCGGCGTCAGCCAGCCAGTTCAGCGTTTCAGCGTACTCGTCAGCATAAAGCTGAGCGGCGAACGCGTACTCGCGGTACGACTCATTCTGAAGCCGGCGTCTGAACCCGTTCTTAGCGAGATGCTTTTCTACAGATGCAAACGCTGAAACTATTGCTTTCCTGTCGTTGCCGGCTATTGCAGCGTAGTCGAATTTGATCGGGCGAACAGAGTGCTTCTTACGATAGAAGAACAGGTACCAGATCAGCATTGCTGCGAACGCAATACCGAACAGGGCGAACAGTCCCCAGCTGAGGCCATGCTTCATGGCGAACTCAAAGCCCTTGAGCAGCGCTCCCGGTGTCTTTCCGGCAGCGGCAGCGAGGCTGTCGCCGAGTCGACGGTCGAGTAACGAACTCAGCCCCGAAGGTGGAGCCTGTTGTACGTCGGCAGGGATCGGAAGATCGGTCCTCGTGGATGCGTCGAACGGAATCCAGCCTGCACCACGGAAGTAAATCTCCGACCATGCGTGAGCATCTTGTCGGGTGATTTTGCTGGCACCGGAGTATGCGTTGTACTCGCCCGGCAAATAACCGGTCGCAACACGTGATTGAAGTCCTACTGACCTCGCCATCAGCGTAAGTGCGGTTGCAAAATCGATAGCGGATCCGGGAAGTTCACCGATCACAAATCTCTTGAGATCCGTGGATGACTCCAAAGGAGATTCCGCATGCTCGTCGTACTCGAGGTGCTGCAGATACGACGTAATCGCAGATGCTTTATCAAAATCATTTTCAGCGTCTCTGGCCAACGCAAACGCCAGCAGTTGGAGTTCGTTGAGCCCCGAGGGAATAGTTCCGTATTCCTTGCTCACCCATTCGCCTTTATCTCGCCTGAGAATATCGGGGTCAGTTTCCGGTTGCTTCGAGACGACCTGGTAGGTAGAACCGGGAGAGAGTGATATTTGGCCTCGATTGTCCCGTGGTACTGCAGCTGCAATCGGCTCATACCCGGTCAGCAAGTTACTGCCGAGATCTTCCTGAATGAAGTAAGTCTGGAGATACCGGTTTAAATCTTCGGATCGATTCTTCTGGTTGAAAAGGCCTCTGTACTTGTGATCATTTTGCACCGTTGAATACCACATACCTAAGCCATCATTCGCCTTAGGATCAAACGTGTCGTACAGCATGCCACGCCAGTAACTTGCTACTGAGCTACGCACATAGGCGACCCGTTCTCCACCGCCCATTTCAGGGATCAGCGGGCGGCCATCAATTTGATTAACGGAACCGGCTTGTTCGGCAAGCACACTGTTTTCGAAAGCTGACGCACCACCGGGACCACTTTGCGCGAAAAGATCTGGATTAATCTGCGGTTGGTCTGCCGTCTCACCCTGTTGATTCATAAGATCTTGAGCCATTGACGGATCGATATTCGGGAGTGGTGAATCCTCTCCGTTTACAGGCAAGAATGCCTGTCGTGCGGCCTGAGGGGTTTGCGAAGCGTCCCATGGAAGGATCATGAACGATACAAATGAAGCGATCAACACTGCGAATCCAGCGGCAGTCCAGTACATGGCCGAACCGAAACGGGTGCTGAGACCGCGTACCGACGCTCCCTTGGTTAGATCAACGTATTGCGCAGTGGCGAGGAGTATCACTACGATCGCCATGTATCCGCCGAGAAGGCCCACGAACTCGTTCCCAAAGGCTTTTTCAGCCGCAAAGAACATTACGATGCCGCTGAAAACCAGCTGCGTGTAAAGGCCAGCGCGTGTGCGTGCGTCAAATACGGAGGCTGCGCCCGCGATCAACAGGAAGTTGGCGACTGGGATTCGATTGCCCTGAAGGGCTTCTACTAGCTCGAAACGCATCATCACTCCTGCGGTGATAATAGTTCCGGCGATCAACATCGAAATCCACGGCATTCGCTTGCGGATTGCCTTCACCGCAACGACGTGGCCAATCATCACTGCCGGAATGGTCAGCAGCGGGATAGTTGCTGAGACACCGATGAAATACAGCGTTAGTGACGCCCATATTGTCGCTGCTGCCACGAGTACTCGAATGCGGATCGAAAGCTCAGGTCGATCGTTGAAGATCTTCTTGTACAGCTTCCCAAGTGTCGATTCGTAACGTTTGAGAGCAGCCGACTCGCCAGCGTTCTGAACGGTAGTGGTCATGCCGCCACCTCTTCGTCTGCGTCGGTTTCTGGAATCGGTGCAACTGATGGTGTGCCGATTACGCCTACGCCCTGCTCCATCTGGCGCACGGCTTGTGCAAATTCACCAGAACGGCATGAAATTGCGCTAATTCCAACGGACGTGAGTGTGTTCACGGCGTGAGCAGCATCGTCACCTGGCATGAATCCTTCAAATATGACGGCTGCGATGTCAGAGCCTGCACGTGCCATTGCGGTTAGTGAAGATAGAAGCTCGGAGTTGGACGAGTGAACGAACGCCAGTACGCGCTCGCCAACGCTGATGTCCTCGACCCAACGAGACGATGTACCAGCGGGTTGATCCTTTACCTGTGCGAGATCGGTCATGGAATCAGACCACGATGTTCGGATCAGGCCACCATCGGTCGTAACAACTCGCACGGTTCCACCAGCCTCGACCAGCGGTGCCGACGCGGTCGCTGCCATTCGTACGGCGTAATCGGATGGTCGGTCTTCATTTGTTAGGACGGGAAGCTCATCGGCATCGATTAGGATCGCAACCGAGTGCTCCGACCACGAATCGAACTCTTTTACTGCAAGACGTCCGGACCGTGCCGAGTTACGCCAGTGGATATTCCGGTATGGATCTCCGGCAACGTATCGGCGTGTTCCAGCCACTTCGATACCAGAGCGAGACTTGGAAACTCCCTCTGAAACTCCCATCGAAGATTCGAGGATGCCTACCTGCGATATTTCTTCCCATGAGGGATATACGAGCACCGAGTCAGTAGAGGTGAACTTACGACTGCGGCGGAACAGGCCAAACATTCCGGTTGATTCGACCGACACTTCAGATAGCTCATGTAAGCCCCGGGTCGATGTGGACGGGTTTGTGCTGCCCGCTGAGAGCGCCTTCGGCCCAACAGCTACCAGAATCACTGATTCGTTCTTCTTCGACCTCTGTGACTCGACTGAGTAGTGAACATTCAACAGGAATCGGGGTATCCACCACTTGTTGGTCAGTTCAACTGCTATATCGAGGTTCTGACCCTCTATCGGACCGCCTAATTTAGATCGGGACGTGAACTGTTTCTCACGTTTCACCGAGAGACCGTAAACCGATAGCCATGGTGTTACGGCGGATAGGATCACAACTCCCCAGAGAATAGCGTCGGCAAGGTGCACCCAGCCCACTCGGGTGGCGCTGGCGATAAAGAACGCTGCGACAGCAGTCAGGACAAATCCAATACCTCTTCGTGTAATCACGAGGCGGAAGTCCTTTCGTTGCCGTTTGAGGCTATGGGTGAAGAGGTGTTAAGTACCCGCATGCCTACGCGGGCACCTGCGTCTCGTCGATGGCGGTTCTTACTGCATCCTGTGCAGTCATGTTTGCCGCAGGCTGCATCATCAAACGGTGTGCGATCACGTATACAGCGATCTCGGATACATCCTGAGGCTCTACGTACGAGCGACCTTCCATCGCCGCCCATGCCTGAGCTGCTCGCTGGAGTGCTGCTCCACCACGTGGGCTTAGACCTTGTCGAACAGCTGAGTTCGATCGTGTGTTGGCTGCCAGTTTTACGATGTACTGCCTGATTTTCTCGTCGACTTCGATTCGCTTGACCGTCTCTCGCATTTCAACGATGCGGTCGCTTTCGATAACCGGGGTTGCTTCAGGCATACCGAGTTGTGATCGGGTGAGAATTTCGACTTCCTGCTCGGCAGTCGGCATTCCCATGCCCATTGAGACCATGAAACGGTCCTTCTGGCTGTCGGGCAGCGGGAAGGTTCCGTGGCTTTCAGATTGGTTCTGCGTAGCGATGACCATGAACGGCGAAGGTAGCTTCCGGACATCGCCTTCGATTGAAACCTGGTGTTCTGCCATCGCTTCGAGCAATGCAGATTGCGTGCGGGGTCCGGTTCGGTTGATTTCATCAGCCAGAACAATGTTCGAGAAGATAGGGCCTGGGACGAAATTGAAGCTCGAACTCTTCATGTCGAACACTGTTGTTCCAGTGATGTCGGTCGGAAGAAGGTCGGGGGTGAACTGTATTCGCTTGAATTCACAGGCAATCGCACCGGAAAGTGTCTTGCCAAGAAGTGTCTTACCCACACCCGGGACGTCTTCGAGAAGTATGTGCCCTTCGGCGAGGAGGCCCAGTATTGAGAGTTGGATGCTCTGGGCCGAAGTGACAACCACACGCCCTATTTCTGTCGCAATAGTCGCAGCATCATCTGCCAGTGCTCGTGCCATCGTGTTGTCTGGCACCCCGACTGTGAAGTCGAGAACTGTGTGATCACTCGGAGCTATTGTGTCCAACGGTTGCGGCCTTCCCAAAACTTGTAACGATTAGTTACGTGCGATCGGTGGGCTGCGCCGAACCACTTCGCGTAACTCGTACTGCGAAGTGGTGCGCCTGTGCGCGAGGCCTACCGGGATAAGTAACCCCGGCGGTGGAACTTCAGACGGAAACTCAAACGCAACTCCCGGGCAGAGCGCATTGAGCACCGAACGAACATCCACCGCCAGGGCATTACTACTAATATCTCTCGGCACGGAAGAATCGTCGCCCGGTGTACACACCAGATCAGTGACGGATAAGACCACAGTCTGAATGAGTAATTCGCGCAACATATTTAGCGCGCTGTATTTGTGTGCATACACACATAAATACGATTGAATCAGACCGTTTCGCAGTCCAATAGTGGTTCGCTATTGCTAGAATCCCAGCCGTTTGGTGTTAGGACCTGTAGGCACTGGCTGATCGGAATGGACGGTCGGCTTTGGAAGGACAAGCAATTGGCATTTACTCTCGGATACTCAACATATGCACTCAAAATGGTCGATCCATTTGAGGCCGTTCGACTAATCAAGGACGTCGGATACGAAGCTCTTGAGATTGCCGTTGCCGAGGGGTGGCCGTCGAATCCAGAGCTGTTCAACACTGGCAAGCAGGACGATCTGGCTAAACTGGCGCAGGATCTGGGATTTTCATCTCCCGTCACTTTTGGACTGATCGATGTGTGTGCTCCTAAGTCCGATCGAATGGCGATGCTCGAACTCACGAAGAAGAAGTTCGAGATGGTACAACGTTTGCACTACGATGACACGCCATTACTAGTGACCACAACTCCCGGCCACTCGGCTCCACCGTGGGAATCGGGTAAAGAGCAGGTTCGAGACGCATTCCTATCGCTTGCCGACATGGCAGCGGAGAGTGATATCGTCATAGCTATCGAAGCCCACGCCGGAACCGACTTCGAGACGCCCGAAAAGGCTATCTGGATGATGGAGCAGACCGCACACCCAAACCTGAAGCTCGATCTGGATATATCGCACTTTGTGGTTGAAGGCAGTGAGATGGTCCATAGTGTCGACCTTACTGCGCCCCACGCGGCGATGGTTCACATCAAGGACGGCACAAAAATCGACGGTAAGGTGCAGTTCTGCCTGCCGGGCGATGGCGGGATAGATATTCCGGCGTTCTTTACCGCACTCAAATCGAACGGACTCGAAGATATGCCCGTGTTCGCAGAAGTTAGCGTGCAGCAATCAGGACAGGACGATTACGACCCACGCGGTACCGCCGAGTTTTGTCTGACAGCCCTGGATAATGGGCGCAAGGCTATTTCTTAAGATCGGTATTCATTCGTAATACAGGCATATATAAACAACAAATGGCAAAAATCAAAATCAATACTATCCATCATCAGTCGATACCAATGCGCGACCGAGGACGGGCACTTGGTTTCTGGAAAGATTTGCTCGGTCTCGAGATCATTCCAGCGCAAGAAGTCGGCGATGGGCTGATCTGGATGCAGGCGGCCGACGGCACTATGATTCACCTCGTTCAGCGGCCGGAGGATGACACTCCGAATATCCATACGGCGTTCGAAGTTGATGATTTTGACGAGGCGCTGGAGGCTATGATCGAGGCCGGGTACGAGATCATCAAGGGGCCAATCGAGCGTGTCGATGGTCAGAAGGCGTTCTACGTGTACGACCCTGAGGGAAATCGTCTTGAGTTTGCTACGAAATCAGGGCTGAAGCCATCGAGCAGAGTCGTTGACGAGATGGGCTACAGCAGCGACGGTTGACGAGAGACGGTTACGTTCGGCGAATTGCCAGAACTACGGGGCAGCGTTGACCGTGAAGTCTTCTAGCTTATTTCCACCATCACCGCGAGAGAATATCCCTACGAATGGCGACACCATGCTGTCGTCGTCTGTGGCGTTTAAGACAGGCAATCCATCGGCGTAAGCTACGATTGCCGATCCGATCACTTCAAGACCGATGGTATGAGTTTGACCGCTGCTCCAGACGGCCGCGACACGCCCAAGTTCTTGAAAACCACCTGCCGAAGGGTCGATGAGAGCAACCGTGTCGCCAATAAGATCTTCATCAGGCCGTTTTTTACCGAGAACGATCTCGCCTACACCATCGTGGAACACCATGATCCAGTCGTGTTCATCCGTGTACCTGACCACTGTTCCCCACAGTTGGTCGCCACCGTCGATTTTCAGCGTGACTTCAGTAGCGACATCGGGAACACCAGCATCGAGTAGCGCACGGTAGTCAGAAGATACGTTGGCATTGGCGTCAGATTTCTCTTTGACCTCGCCACCTTTGACTTCCCAGTCACCCAGTTCAACCGACCAACCGCTGTTGGTCGCGTCAGAATCAGGCACGTGATCGACGATGTCGACTTTTGGACCGTCGAATGTGTCGTTAGACAACAGAGCACCGGCCAAAGTGGTGGCAACTGTAATTATCGCCAGACCGACTACAACTCCGAGCCCGACCAATAGGTTGATCTTTCGCCTTCTACGCACAGTGTTCTCCAAGAACTACTCGACGTGCTTCCCCAACGTTCAGGCTAACTTGAATTAGCGTTCCGGTTCAACTCCGCAGGTTCGAGACGGCGTGCTGAATGGCTCACGATAGCTGGGGAAACACGCAACTTCCGCGATTCCTGTGCGCTATCAGTCACATCAGTTCGAACGTACTAACGCGTCTAGTACATCCGTAGCTTCTGCGGACGCACACGAAGTTTCACATTTAGTACCAGAGCACATCAGCACGAAAGCCAGCGAGGTCGCAAGTGTCGACCCGACGTCTGGCAAGACTGATGAACAAGGAGGTACACGATGGGAATTCTCTGGTTTGGCAAAGCAAGGACGCTGGAAGACCTAAACGTAAAAGACCTGCGAAAAGAACGAATTCGCCAGGAAGTCGAACAAGACGGAATGGTTTCCCGAATTCGGCGAGCGCAGGACGAATACGACGGTTATCTCGATGCGGCTTCCGAGCCATATGCAGGCAACGCCGAAAT
>Ga0114999_10000208_pt1 | contig 87428 bp, 81 predicted proteins | sample ArcticOcean_MG_C_3_FD_89820 | JGI IMG/M metagenome (GOLD analysis project Ga0114999, IMG submission 89820) | Marine microbial communities from western Arctic Ocean - ArcticOcean_MG_CB8_126 | ecosystem: Environmental > Aquatic > Marine > Oceanic | place: Arctic Ocean: Canada Basin | collected...
CGGACGCACGGCAGACGGCAGACGCAGGTCGGCACGCTGATAGTGCTCGCCGACAGAACCCAGATCGCTTTCTGGTTGTTCCACCGAACCAATGGGGCGAATCTGATGCTCGTCGCTGAGCCGGCGAGACAGCAGGGCACCCGTCGGGCGATCTGCACCTGTGATGGCAATTTTCATGGGCTTACCAGGAGAGTTTCGTGGTCAAATTGTGGTAGAAATAGTTCTTCTCGAAATAGATGAGTCGTGCCCGCGTCGGTGCTTGCTCGATGTGAAGTTCGTCACCAGGTGCCAGCTCGCCAATCCGGCGTCCATCTGCCGTGAGAATAACAGAGGGTTCCTTGGTCTCCGGCGTGATCGCCAGGCGAATCTTGGAGTCAGGTGTCAGGATCAGCGTGCGGGAGGTGAAGTTGTATTCGTTGATTCCATCCAAAACCAGGCAGCGAACCTCGGGCATGACGATGGGTGCCCCCGCTGACATCAGAAATCCGGTGCTGCCCGTCGGTGTCCCGACCACGACTCCATCCGCGACTATTGTGCGAATCTTCGTGTCATCTACATATACATCGACGAAGACCAAACGATTGCCCGTGCGAACCATCACCTCGTTCACAGCTCGTAACTGGCCTGTCGGGTGCCGACATTGCAGGACGAGTCGTTCGCTGACCAGGTAGTCACCAGAAACCAGGCAATCGAGAATCTGCGCCAGTTCAGTGCGATCGCCAGCTGTCAGGAAACCGACGGTCCCATAGTTGATCGCCAGGACGGGACTTTCCGGGCACAGATCGAGTAAACGCAGAACCGTACCGTCCCCCCCCATGGCCACGACGAGATCGAGATTCTCGGAAACAGGCTGTTCTCCGAGAGAGACCAATTCGATCCCGTGGCGGGCAAAGAGATCACCCACTTCGGTCAGAGGAAAATCTTGATCGTCGTCGCGTACCAACACGCCGACACGACGCAGGTCGATCACGGTAGGTCTTCTCCAGGGTCCTCGGTGTGAGGCAGCCGCTTTTTAGTCGGAAGCGCGGGCTTCGCAGCCAGCCTGAGATTCGTAGGCCTTGATCAGCGCCTGGGTACCTTCGTCAGCACAGCCCAAACGTTCGACGATGTTGAAATACTGATGGGCGAGACTCACAGCGGGCACAGCCAGCTTGACATCATTGGCAGCTTCGAGAACGAGCTTCAGATCTTTTTGTTGCAGTCGCACCATGAATCCTGGGGCGAAATCACCTTTGACGATTCGTGGTCCGAGATTGGTCATCTGCCATGAGCCGGCAGCACCGCCGCTGATCGCGTCGAGGACCTTCTGCACATCTAAATCGGAAGCTGCTGCCAGCATCAGTGCCTCTGCCATCGCCATATTGGCGCCAGCAACGGCGATCTGATTGCAGGCCTTCGTCGTCTGACCAGCGCCGTGATCACCGATGAGATTGACATTCTTCCCCATCGCTTCAAACACAGGAAGACAGTGATCGAACGTATCCTGCTTGCCACCGACCATGATGGACAGTGTGCCATTGACCGCCCCAACATCACCACCGCTCACGGGCGCATCAAGCATTCGAACGCCCTTCGCTGCCAACTTCTCAGCGATTTCCTGCGTCACTCTCGGTGAGATCGTGCTCATGTCGATGACAGTGGAACCGGAAGCGGCCGTGTGGACGACACCATCAGCACCCATGATGACATCTTCGACATCGGGCGTATCGGTCACGATGGTGATGATGACATCACATCCCTCTGCCGCAGCGCCGGGCGTGGCGACCCGTTCAGCACCGGCATCGACCGCCTCCTGCACTCTGGGTCGATCGCTGCGGTTGTACACCTTCAACTTGTATCCGGCCTTCATCAGATTCTGCGCCATGGGTGCGCCCATGATGCCTAGACCGATGAAGCCGACGGTCGTCTCACTTGGTGTGGCTGGCATTGGTTATGTCTCCTTTACAGACTCAGAAGGAGTAGAAGAAATTATGACGGTAGTCCTGGATATCGCCCCGTTCGTAGAGTTGAGCGTACCAGGAGTTCAGAGCCTCACGCTGTCGGGTCTCGAGCAATTGTGCCTCGATGGCAGGCCGCTGTTGTTCAAACAGAGAATCGTCCGCCGCAGTGCGTTCCGTCTGATGCAGGAGATAGGCGCCATTTCCCTGGGTGACTATGTCGCTGACATCGCCTGGCTGCAGGGCGAAAGCTGCGGCGGTAAATTTCCCAGCGCGGCCAACTCCTGGAACAAAGTCCGTGCGGCCGAAGGGACCACTCTGGCGCACTTCGAGGCCTGCCGCGAGGGCGGCGGCGGCAAAGTCACCACCCGCAGCCCGCACGGCTTCCAATACCTGGCCGGCAACTGCCGCTCGCTTTTCGTTGCGCACCGTGTATTCCACTTGCTGGCGCACTTCGTCCAGGGGAGCGGTGCCCTCTTCGCGAGTCTCCGTCAAAGTGGTGACATAATAACTGCCATCGACAGAACCCACGGGGCTGACATCTCCCGGTTGTGCCTCCAGAAAGCGGTTCACCACCCACTGTGTGCCGGAACCTAAGCCGCGCAGGTCCTGCCCCTTGGCTGCGTAGCCGAGATCTCGCGCTACGATGTCTTCGATCTCTGCTGCTGCATCAAATCCACGCTCGATGGCCAGGGCCTGAAAAACCTCGGCCGCTTCAAGCATTGCATCATCCGTCTCGGGAGATGAACGATACTTCAGCAAAATATGACGGGCACTGACCTTCGTCTCACCCTCTTCTTCGACGATTTCGTCGACTTTGATCAGGTGCCAGCCGAACTGTGTCTGCACCGGCTGTGAGACTTCGCCCGGTTGTAGTGCGAAGGCTACATCTTCAAAGGCCGGGACCATCGCTCCTCGGCCAAATGTTCCGAGTTCACCACCGTTGGGCGCGCTGGATTCGTCCTCGGACACGGCAACAGCCATGTCCGCAAAGTCGGCGCCTGCATCGACAATTTCACTCCGCAGACGTTCAATTTCAACGGCCACGTCCGCCGAGTCTGCCGCACTGGCTATGCGGGGAAAAACAACGGCACTGATGCGTACCTGCGCGGGGTGATGAAGATCGACGGCCATCTCGTTGTATTTGGCAACGATCTCATCCTCTGCCACGGTGGCCTGATCTTCAGGGACCGTCGAGGAGGCAACAAAGACGTAATCGATGGAGACTTTCTCATTGGCGTCCGTGAATTGCTGCTGAACCTCGGCTGGCGTGACCCGGACCGTTTCGAGTAGCATGCCCTGCAAGCGCTGATTTACAAGATAGTTGCGGGTCATCGCTTCGACCTGCAGGACGAAAGTGCTGGCATTTTCGTCGTCGTATGTATTTCGATCCGTGAGGAATTGCTGATAGAGACTTGGATCAAACTGGCCCTCCCGCTGGAAGGTTGGCAGCGACTGTACCGCCGCAGGAGGCGAGTTACGCGCAAAATACGCAACCTCCTGGTCAGACAATTGGATTCCGATGCTCTCGACCTCTTGCCGTAGCAGGATCTCGCCGAGCATGGCATCCCAAACCTCACGGACCATCGTACCATTGTCGCGCGGTGTATCGGCCGGCTTCTGGCGAGCAGCGTTCTGCATGGCCTGCTGGAAGGTGCGCAGGGAAATTTCTTCACCGTTGATGACACCCACGGTATCGGCTCCCTGGGAGCCGGAGGTGCCTGAATAGTCGGCGCCCCACTCGACGACGATGAGGCCCACAAAGGCGAGAATCACGATCCACATGATTATGGCCGTGCTCTCACGCAGTTTAGTCATCATGGTGCTTTAGCTCTCCTGGTCCGCCGTTGCAATCGACGACGTGTCCGATGTAACCGACGAAGCCGCCAACGCGGGGCCCGTCTCGAGGTTGAATCCTGCCTGTTGCTGCTGTGTTTCTGTGTAGCTCAACAAACAGGCTACGCGCCGACCATCACCTGGGTCGACAAGTTCCGGAACTACGCGACGACAAATATCGCGCGCCTCCGGACACCGCGGATGAAATGGACAGCCACTTGGGACTGCCGCAGGACTGGGCACATCGCCATTGAGCACGATGCGTTTGCTACGTGCCGCTGGATCGGTGACTGGGACCGCCGACAACAGGGCTCGCGTATAGGGATGCGCTGGTGAGCCGTAGAGCAAATCGCGGGAGGCGAGTTCCACGATTTTTCCCAGATACATAACGGCCACACGATCAGCAATGTGGCGAACTACACTCAAGTCGTGAGCGATAAACAGATACGTCAGCCCCAGATCGCGCTGAATATCCTGCAACAGATTCACGATCTGAGCCTGCACCGACACGTCGAGTGCTGACACCGGTTCGTCGGCGACAATAAACTCCGGGTTCACGGCAAGGGCTCGAGCGATCCCGATCCGCTGTCGTTGACCGCCACTGAACTCGTGCGGATACCGACTGCGGACATTGCTCGACAGTCCGACCATTTCGAGTAATTCGTCGACTCGACGATCAACCTGCGCGCCTTTAGCGAGATCGTGAATCTTCAGCCCCTCACCGATCAGCGTGCCCACGCGCATGCGTGGATTTAGCGAACTATAAGGGTCTTGAAACACGATCTGCATTTTCTGGCGCAAAGATCTCAACTGTTTGCCTTCCAAGCCATGCAAACGCTGCCCTCTAAAATACACCTCGCCGGAAGTGGCGTCGAGCAGACGCAGGATCAGTCGCCCGAGAGTCGTCTTGCCACAACCACTCTCACCGACCACGCCGAGGGTTTCTCCCTCCATTACCTGCAGAGAGACGCCATCTACCGCCCGAACCTGCCCCCGTACCCGCCCCCACATACCGCGGCGAACAGGGAAGTGCTTGCGCAACTGCCGCACGTCGAGGATTGGGTCCTTGGCCGTATCAGCCATCGTTCTGGCCCGCATCGTTCTTGACCGGCTCGTGACTCGGCCCGACCTGACTTGGTTCCAGGACATCGTGCTTCCAGCAATCGACATAGTGACCGTCACCGCAGTCGATCAACTCGGCGGTCCTGGACCGACAGGTGTCTTCTGCGAGAGGACAGCGTGGGGCGAAACGACAACCGGCAGGAAAGGCCGTCGCCTCCGGCACTCTCCCCGGAATCACCTCAAGGCGGTCGACTTGTCGGTCAAGGTGCGGAATCGAACGCAACAATCCGCGTGTGTAGGGGTGGCGCGGATTGGCAAATAGCTGAGCCGTCGGCGAGGTCTCAACGATCTTCCCTGCATACATGACCGCGACGTGATCGGCGACCTCCGCGACGACGCCCAGGTCATGAGTAATCAACAGGACGGCCATATGAAATTCTTCCTGGAGCCGTTGTAACAGATCCAGAATCTGGGCCTGGATCGTCACATCGAGTGCCGTCGTTGGCTCGTCGGCGATCAGGACATCGGGATTACACGACAGCGCCATGGCAATCATCACGCGCTGACGCATGCCACCACTCAACTGGTGCGGATATTCGTCGACCCGCTGCTCAGGAGCAGGAATCCCGACATGGTGCATCATCTCAATCGCCCGTATTCGTGCCTCCCTGGCGCTCACCCCCTGATGCAGTCGAACCGCTTCGGCGATCTGCGAACCGCAGGTCAAGACGGGATTGAGACTCGTCATGGGCTCTTGAAAGATCATCGCCACAGAATCGCCTCGCACTTTCCGCATCTCACCTTCAGGCAGTTGCAGAAGATCACTTCCGGCGAGCCGAATTTCTCCCGACTCGATACGGCCGGGGGGTGAAACAAGACGAAGAACCGACAAAGCGGCCACGCTCTTGCCGCAACCACTCTCCCCCACCAGTCCCATCGTCTGCCCCCGCTCGAGCTGAAATGAGACCCCGTCGACGGCACGACCGACACCAGCCTCTGTGTGGAAGTAGGTATGCAGGTTGCGCACATCCAAGACAGGATCATTGGATGCCGCATCTGTAGTGGCCGGGGATGTCGAGGAATTCGCGGTCATGATCCTAGGCAGGAATGGCCTGTTGGCGGCGTTGCAGATGCTCCTGGGTGCCGTATTTCGAGCGTTCCAGTTCGAGAGCCCGAATCGACTCGTGATTGCTCAGATCGGTAAGATCCAATTCGGCGTCGAGTTCCTGCGCGAAGCCTTTGGCGACGCATTCGTCGAGTGTCTCCATATCAACCGCCGGGCAGACCTCTTGTAGATGGATGGCAGCAGTGCGGATGGACTCCACGGATTCCCCATCGACGAGGTCCGCCAGCACTTGATGTGCGCTGCCGACTAATAGTGAGCCATGCTGTAGCAAGGCACCACGAATACGCCGCTGGGCACTACCGATAAGCTTGCGGCCATCGATCGTAATCTCCGACCGGGAAGTGCTGGCGAAACACGCCGCTGTGTGACCATTCCCCACCTTACCTCGTGACAATTCTACATCAACACCAAACAATTGCAGGCCTCGTTGCAGGCAACGACCAATGGTCAGATAAGTTTGCTGAATGGAGTCGTCCCCGTCGGGTGGCAAAGAGAGATAACAGTAAGTCAGTTCCTCCCAGTGCAAAACAGCGCGACCGCCTGTGGGGCGACGCACAATGCCAATGCCGAGTTCTCGACAGCGGGCCAGGTCGATTCCGGCAAGATCCTGACCATATCCGACACTAAGTGTCGGAGGATTCCATCCGTAGGTGCGCAGGATCGGCCCGCCACCATCGCGTACCGTTTCCAACAGTGACTCATCGATCGCCATGTTGGCTGCGCCGGTGGCAGGACCACTACGCACCCAACGGGTGCGCTGGTGCGTGCCGCTCAAATCTCTCCGAGACGCTGCAGCGCGTCGCGGGCGGCCATCTGCTGCGCTTCTTTCTTGGTGCGTCCTGTGCCGGTCCCCATTGCTTCGCCGGTGATACTCACCTCCACGCTGAAGACCTTCTCGTGGTCAGGACCACTCTCTTCGTGAACCTGATACTTGGGATGTCCCGCCCCCTGACTCTGCACGTGCTCAAGGAGTCTGCTTTTGAAATTGATGAAGTCTTCGCGGCGATGAAGTTCGTCGATATCGTGCAGTGCCACACGTTCGATAAAGGCACACGCCGCCGGCAATCCACCATCGAGATGGATCGCTCCGATCAGGGCTTCAAAAGCATCACTGAGGATGGAATCCTGGTTGTCGCCACCGGCATTGCGCTCTTCTGGGCTCAGCAGAATGAAACGACCCAGATCGATGCTGCGAGCGCGGCGCGCCAACACAGTGCGACTCACGGCGAGGGACTTGATCTGGGTCAGATCACCTTCCCGCTTGTCCTCGTACAGGCGAAAGAGAAACTCTGCCACGACGACGTCGAGGACCGCATCCCCGAGATACTCAAGGCGTTCGTTCGACTCGAGACCGTGTCCTTGACGGGAGTAGACATAGGATCGGTGTTTCATCGACTGCACAAGGAGATCGACATCACGGAAGTGATATTCAAGGCGCCGCTCCAGAGCACGAATTTCTGTTCGCGGCAATTCGGTCTGTGCAGATCGCGGCAGGAATCTGACCACCGCACTACGGAGCCAGCCAAGCAAACGCCCGCTTCGATCACTTGGCTCCTCGGCACGAGTGGCGACTGGCGCGACGGCACCCATTGCGCTGACTCTCTTACGCCGCTCGCCCGAAAATCAGGGCCGCATTGTGGCCACCGAAACCGAAGGAGTTATTCAGGGCGATGTCGACTTTGGTCTCGCGTGCCGTCTTGGGGACGTAGTCGAGGTCACACGCAGGATCTGGATTCTCCAGATTGATCGTCGGAGGCAAGATGCCGTGCTTCACAGCCATGATGCAGGCGATGGTCTCAATGGCACCGGCAGCTCCCAGCAAGTGCCCGGTCATCGATTTCGTGCTGCTCACAGCGAGAGAATTGGCATGATCACCGAAGACCCCCTTAATCGCCGCAGTCTCCTGCGTGTCGCCCACGAGGGTCGACGTACCGTGGGCATTCACGTAGCCGATGTCCGAAGGATTGAGGCCACCATCCTTCAAGGCCAACCGCATGGCGCGCTGCCCCCCTTCACCCTCGGGAGCCATATCCGTGACATGGTATGCATCGGCGGTGAAGCCCAGACCAAGAAATTCTGCATAGATCTGTGCGCCGCGGGCCCTCGCATGCTCATACTCTTCTAGCACAAGGGCGCCGGCCCCTTCACCCATGACAAACCCGTTGCGGTCGGCGTCGAAGGGACGTGAAGCCAGTTCGGGCTCATCATTGCGTACCGCAAGTGCCCGAGCGGCGGCAAAACCACCGACGGCGACAGGTGTGACGGCGGCTTCCGTTCCTCCCGTGACCATCACGTCGGCGTCGTCGTACTGAATTTTCCGCGCCGCCTCACCAATCGCGTGGGCAGCCGATGCACAGGCCGAAACGGTGGTGTAGTTCGGCCCTTTTGCACCGAGTTTGATCGAAATCATGCCTGCCGACATGTCGCAGATCATCATCGGCACAAGAAAGGCACTCAATTTCCCAGGCCCCTTCTCGAGCAACGTGGCATTCTGCGCCTCCAGAGTACCGATGCCGCCAATCCCGGATCCAAAAATGACCCCAAAGCGCTCGGCATCTTCACGGGAGGACATATCCAACCCAGAGTCGTCAAAGGCCTCTTGTGCCGCATGGACCCCATACTGCACAAAGGGATCAGTGCGACGGGCCTGCTTGCGCTCGAGAGATTTCTCAGGATCGAAATTCTTCAGCTCTCCAGCGATCCGCACCTTGAACTGGGACGCATCGAAACGGGTGATGGGACCAATACCCGATCGACCATTGATGATAGCATCCCAGAAGGACGCCAAGTCATTCCCGTTGGGGGCCAAAGCACCCATTCCGGTCACTACCACACGGCGACGTGACACCTTTGCTCACTCTCCTCGGCTTGCAGCAGAAACCGCGATTCAGGCTTTTGAGTGCTCATCCAGATATGAAATGGCATCCTTAACGGATCCCATCTTTTCAGCGTCCTCATCAGGGATGTCGATACTGAATTCTTCTTCAAAAGCCATCACCAATTCGACAGTGTCCAGGGAATCGGCTCCCAGATCATCGACGAATGATGCATCTGTCGTCACCTGCTCGACATTTACGCCCAGCTGCTCGACGATGAGGTCGCGAACCCGCTCCTCGATCGATGCCATTGTGTATCCTCCATTAGTCGTTGTGGAAATTCTGATATGCTTGACTGCCTATATAAACCCCACCCGGAGACGACGCAACCATCCTCCGAAGGGGCGAGCTACTACATCGTTATGCCACCATCTACAGCCAGAACCTGACCGGTAATGTAAGCCGAACGGTCTGAAGCGAGGAATGCAACGGCATCTGCCACTTCCTCAGGGGTACCGGATCGTCCCAAAGGGACATTCGACATCATGCTCTCGACGGTTGCCTCGGGCAAATCACCCGTCATCCCTGTGTCCGGCACAAATCCGGGAGCCACGACATTGACAGTGATGCTCCTCGACGCCAGTTCACGAGCAAGACTCTTTGAAAATCCGATCAATCCTGCCTTGGATGCCGCGTAGTTAGCCTGTCCCGCATTGCCGACGATACCGACGACCGACGAAATGCCGATGATCCGGCCGAATCGAGCCTTCATCATGGGACGAGCCACGGCCTTGGCACAGATAAAGGCCCCTTTAAGATTCGTCTCGAGGACGGTATCCCAGTCTTCTTCCTTCATGCGCATCAGCAAATTGTCTCGAGTGATTCCGGCATTGTTGATGAGTATGTCCGGGCCACCCAGGGTCTCGCTGACCTGCCTCACGAAGGCACCCATCTGCTCAGCATCTGTCACATCGACACTGCCCGACAGCGATCGCACCCCGGACTGTTCAACCAAGGCGGCAGTCTCGGCAGCGGCCTCTCCATTGCGAGCGCACACAGCCACATCCGCACCATCCGCAGCCAATCGCAAGGCAATCGCCCGACCCAGTCCACGAGAGCCACCGGTGACGATGGCTACCTTCCCTTTCAGTTCAGTCAATTTGATCCTCGCTCAAATCTTCGCTCATTCGGCCGCGATCGCGGCAATATCCTGGGAGGTGCCCACCGACCTGACATCGAGGTTTCGGTCGATACGACGAACCAATCCCTTGAGTACGGTGCCGGGGCCCACCTCGCAGGCCCCATCCACTTCGGCGGCAACGACGGCCTTCACAGAATCGGTCCAGCGCACAGGTGCAGTCATCTGCTCGATGAGCAGCGAACGCAGGCGCTCCGGGTCGGATTCTGCAGCGGCACCGGCATTGGTCACGACGGGGACACTTGGTGCGGTAAACGTTGTCTCGCCCAATCGTTCTGCAAGCTCCTGGGCAGCAGGTTCCATGAGCTGGGAATGAAAAGCGCCGCTGACGGGCAGATCGACAACGCGCTTGGCACCCGCCGCACTGGCGGCGCTGCCGACACGGGCCACTGCATCGACCTCCCCCGAAATTACGATCTGGCCGGGCGCATTGAAATTCGCTGCCACGACGATCCCCTCGTCTGCTGCACACAAATCAACGACGTCCTTGTCATCGACGCCGAGAATCGCCGCCATCGCCCCAGGTCTTTTGGCCCCGGCCACCTCCATCAGCTCACCTCGCAGCCGAACCAGTCGCAGGGCGATGGAGAAATCGATCACACCGGCGGCAACGAGGGCTGAATATTCACCCAGACTGTGGCCTGCCACGATCGTAGGTTTCACTCCCAATCCCATCAACAAACGAGCACTGACCACACTGTGCACGAAAACGGCTGGCTGCGTCACACTCGTCTTCGACAACTCTTCCATTGGCCCGTCGAAACAAACCGCAGACAAGGCGAAACCCACCGTATCATCGGCCTCCTCAAACACTTGGCGTGCCAACGGGTACTCTTCACACAGATCCTTGCCCATTCCCACAGCTTGCGATGCTTGGCCGGGGAAGAGGAATGCCGTTGCGCTCATGCAGCGTTCCCCCATCGAAGCAGAGCACTGCCCCATGTGAGTCCGCCGCCCACGGCGGTCAGTTGCACCAGATTTCCCGGTTTCAGGCGTCCTTCGTCCAGCGCTTCTGAGAGTGCGATGGGGACGGTTCCTGCTGTGGTATTTGCGACACGTTCGATGTTGATCATGACCTGTTCGCTTGCCAGCCCCATGCGCTTGGCTGTGGCGTCGATGATTCGACGATTCGCCTGATGAGGCACGAACAGATCGAGATCCTGGGCCGTCAGTTCGTTGCGCTTCAACAGGCTCAGAGAGACCTCCGCCATCCTCTGAACGGCAAATCTGAACACCCTTTGACCTTCTTGACGAATGAAGTGGAGCCCCTCGTCCACACTCTCATGGGTAGCTGGATGGGCCGACCCTCCCCCTCTTACATGGAGATCGTCACGCCCGGAGCCGTCGGCATGCAATTCGAAATCGATCAGACCACTGCCGTCTTCAGCTGCCTCGAGCAGCACACCACCGGCACCATCTCCGAAAAGGATGCAGGTGGAGCGGTCATGGGGGTCGGTGATCGCACTCATCTTATCGGCACCGATGACCATAATGCGCTTGTGGGCACCACTACTGATAAACTGTGCACCCGTGACCAAGGCGTAGACGAACCCAGAGCAAGCGGCAAGCAGATCGAAGGCCCAGGCCTTCGACGCGCCGATTTGATCCTGTACGAGGCAGGCCGTTGCGGGCAACACCATGTCGGGGGTGATCGTGGCGACGAGGATCAAATCGATGTCGTCAGCATCACAGCCTCTTCGCCGCAGCAACCCCTGGGCGACCTTGGTCGCCATATAGGATGTCGGCTGGCCGTCCAGAATACGGCGCTCACCAATGCCTGTTCGCTCACGGATCCACTCGTCGGAGGTATCCACGACCTTCTCGAGATCCTTGTTAGACAGGATCCGTTCAGGTAGAAAACGCTCTACGGCGGTGATCGTCGCGCGTGGCTGGGTGAATGCCAAGAGTCTAAAGCGGTGTCAGGCATGGCGGGACAGTTCCCACCGCTGAGCCCTTAGTCCGCTGGCTCCTGGTAGGTACGGCCACGATAGGTACCGCACCCCTTGCAAACCGTGTGCGGCCGCGTGGCTTGGCCGCATTGCGGACACGTACTGCGCGCAGTCACCTTGAGTTTCCAATGCGTGCGACGCTTGTTACGACGCGTGCGGGAGATTCTTCTTTTTGGTACAGCTGCCATGATGTTCTCTCTGCTCGTCGGCTCCCGCGGGCGCGGGATGGGATGATTCGATTCCGTCTTTTTTCTACGTGCTACTTCCGTGCTATTTCAATTGGGCAAGTGCCGCCCATCGTGGATCAACCTGCTGTTCTGAGCAGCCACAGCTACCCTTGTTCAGATCTTCACCACACTGTCCGCACAACCCCTTACAATCTTGCTTGCAGTGGATCCGCAGTGGCAGCGCCAAAGCGACCGCATCATGCAACATGGTGACAAGAGAAATCTCTCTCGTACTGGGGTCGACGACAAGGATCTCGTTTTCGTCTTCGATGGCTTCCAGCTCTACTGCGTCGGCTTCTTTGCGCTGCGCGAACAGTCGAAGCTTTGCCTTGAAACGAGCATTGGCGGCAGTCAGACAGCGACTGCAATCACCGTGCACTTCTCCTTGCGCTCTTCCCTTCAAGGCAAAGGTCTGCAGTGTCCTACCGATCGTTATCTCAACATCGATCGGCGTCTCGAGACGCAGGAGCTCATCAGCGATGCCCAAGTCGTCCCCTGTAATACGAAATGACCGATCGGTCTCGCCTTCTTCGACATCGTCGAGGACGAGAATCCAGTCCGGGCGGATGTCGTTGGCGGGCCTCACCGTCAGTCGTCAGTCGCCGAAGTAAAAGGCGATTTCATTCGCTGCATTGTCATCGGAATCAGACGCGTGTACGGCGTTGCACTGGATATCCGTACCAAACACAGCTCGAATCGTCCCAGCAGCAGCCTTCGTGCTATCTGTTTCACCGATGAAATTTCGCAGATGGGCGACGGCATTTTCACGTTGTAGCGCGACTTGAACCGACTGACCAGAGGTCATGAAAGCAACCAACTCGCCAAAGAAGGGGCGCTCCTTATGGACCTCGTAGAACCCTTGTGCCTGTTCCTGGCTCAGGTGATTCATCCGCATTTGGCGAATGACAAACCCTTCAGCTTCCAAACGCTGGAGAATGTCACCGATCGCATTCTTGGCAACGGCGTCGGGCTTGATCATTAATAGCGTTCGATCCGCGCTCACGCGGTGACTCCTGCTGTGATGTGGATGACCCACCGTAACCTACGCCTGGACAACATCGTGCGGCTTGAGTGGGCACAAAAACGCCTCTGCACAGGTGCTGTCTGGTCTGTTGATCCGTCAGGCATGCAACCTGCGGTAAGCCCATGAATTTAGGGGCCATTAAGTGAAGTGTCAACGGGTCGAGGACCTTGCTTGACAGGGTATCACAGCCCCGATAACATAGCTCTCACTATGGCGATTTCCCACCCCCTCCTCGATGACGACGGCAAGGCAATCCGAGACCCGGTGTGGGGCTACGTGTACGTGCCCGCCCCGCTACTGGCCCTCGTAGACACCGAAGACTTTCAACGTCTTCGCAACATCAGCCAATTGGGATTCGTCCATCTGGTCTATCCCGGCGCCCGGCACTCGCGCTTTGAGCACTCCCTTGGCGTCTTCCACCTGGCAAAGCAGTTTCTTTCACGACTGTTGCAGTCTGATCCTCCCCTCGAATTGGCTGACGAGGACATCGGTGTCTTTCTCGCCGCCACGTTGCTACATGACATCGGTCACTACCCATTTTCTCACACACTCGAGGAACTGACCCCATTTTTTGTCAGTCACGAGCAGCGAGCCCGGCGCCTCATTGAGGATCCGAATGGCGAGATCTACCGCGTTCTTCGCAATGAACTACACGTCGACCCGGTTCGTGTGGCAAATGTCATCGACTACGAAAGTGCAGATCATCAGGTGCCCGATCGCGATCTGCTACTGGCCAATATCCTGTCTGGCACACTCGATCCCGACAAGATCGACTACCTACTGAGGGATTCCATGTTCTGCGGTGTCCCCTTTGGTGAAAGCGTGAACCGTGATCGGCTGATCGCCGCGATTCGCTACGACCCCCAACGGCACCGATTGGCCATCACGAGCAAGGGTGTCTCCGCCGTAGAGTCGCTCGTTTTCACCAATTACCTGATGTATCGCAATGTCTACTGGCACCACACTGTGCGCGCCGCAACAGCCATGTTCAAGCGCTCCGTGCAGGACGTTCTCATGCACCCCGACTGCTCTTTGGAGGCATCCGACTTCCATCGGGTCACAGAGGGAGAACTGCTGATGTCACTGGCCCAGGAACAAGAGCGCCTGGGCCTTGAGGGGGCCCGTCGTCTGCTCGATGGCGTCACGCGTCGTCGCTTGCACAAAGTGGCCAGCTTCATCTACCCCAGCGAACGCAAGCAAGGACTGTTACACTATCTGTATGATCTGTATCAGCATCCCGAAAAACGGCGTCAGAAGGAAGTAGAGTTGTGTCGCCATTTTGCGGCCCAGGTTGGACGCGAAGCGTCTGGCGACGAAATCCTCATCGACATTCCTCGCTTTGACAAGACACCCGAAGTCGATTTGAAGGTCTTTTATCGTGAGGATGTACCAAGCGACAAGCCGCAACCACTGAGCTTCGATGACCCTGAGGTCTCTCGCCTGCGAGAATCTCTCGTCGAGAATTTCGAAGATCAGGCCAAGATATTCCGCATCTTCTGCGTTGGTGACGCCGACATGTTGGAACGCGTGGGGGCAGAGGTGAAACGCCTCCTCGCCTGAGGCGTCCAAGAAAGGTGCAATGCTGCTATGCTCTTTCCCTGCACCTCGGAAACGATCGCCAGACACAACATGCGCCTGCCAACCTTCGTCACAACCGCTTTTACCCTCTTCGCCTCCACTCTGAGCCTGGCAGCCATGTCAGACAGTTCTGGGCCAGATCATTCGGGGCCGCTTCGGTTGGGCATCGTCAAGTTCACGACCAGTGGTTACGGTACAGCAGATGCCGCCATCAGAATGCGTTCCTCTCTCGAATCGGCCTTGTTGCGATCAGGCGAAGTTGACCTTGTCGATCGCCAGCATCTCGAGACATTGATCCAGGAGATCACATTCCAGCAGTCCGGCGTCACCTCCTCTGAGACAACGATCGGCCTGGGTGGGATCAGCAATGTGGAAGTCCTGCTTTTCGGCGAAGTAGGCAGGGTCGACGCCAAGACCTTCGCCCTGACCATTCGCGTCATCGACGTTGCTTCCGGCAAAGTCATTCATCTGGAGCAAGCGAACTTGCGCCGCAACGCCATCACGCAAGGCGCGACGCGCCTTGGCCAGTTGCTGGCAGGGATGGCTTCGGCCTTTTCACCGGCATCGATGGTCACGGTCCCTGGTGGAGACTTTGTCATGGGTCGGGCTGATGGTCCTGCCGACGAACAGCCAGCGCATACGGTCTTCGTCGATAGTTTCGCCATCGATCAGAAGGAGGTCAGTCGCGCCGCCTATGCCCTGTTCGCGCGTCAGAAGAGACGGACCTATGACACGGGTGGTTCACCCCGATTGCCAGCGGTCGGCATCAGTTGGACTGCAGCACAGGAATATTGCCGCGACCAGGGCAAACGCCTGCCAACCGAAGCCGAGTGGGAACTGGCCGCTCGTGGGGTAGAAGGGCGTCCCTACCCATGGGGGGCACAGTCACCGCAGCCAAATCTTGCCCACTTCGCCGCAGCCGCGCCGATCGAAGTGGATACCCATCTTGAGGGTGCCACAAGGTCAGGTGTAGAACACATGGCAGGAAATGTCGCCGAGTGGGTTGCCGATTGGTGGAACCCACGAGCCTACCACGCGGCAAGCGAGCGGAACCCATCCGGACCAGCCCAGGGTGAATACAGGGTCATTCGTGGTGGCAGCTTTGCTGATCCGGCGGCGGCCCTGCGCGCAACGAGTCGATCTTTCCACACACCCATGCGGGGGGGCCAGATGATCGGATTTCGCTGCGCTCGCACCATCCGGTAAATCGCCCCTTACATGGCTGATGTTGTGCGTAAGCACGAGACCGACCCAAACGCGATTCCTGTCGACAAATTGGCATGGAGGGTCGAGGTTTCTCCATCTGCTCAAGATGTCCCTACGCGTCCCCTCGATGACAGGCGAAATCAACGTGTCCCAAACTCACCCCCAGGTCCGTCTGCGACGAGGTGCTGAGCGCCTGCTGATCAAGGGACATCCATGGGTCTTCAGCGGCGCGGTCACGCGTCGTACTGATGACTGCGAGCCCGGGTGCATTGTCGATGTCTTGAATGATGCAGGCCGCTTTATCGCACGCGGCTATTTCAATCCCCATTCGGAAATCGCCGTCCGCATCCTCACCCGCCAGCAGGATGAAGTCATTGATCGCGAGTTCCTGCGTCGGCGAATGGAGCAGGCCATCAGACTCCGCGTGGAGAACCCCTTGCTCATGGAGGTCTCTTCAGCACGCCGTCTAATCCACGGAGAAAGCGATGGTCTGCCGGGCCTGATTGTCGACGACTACGCCGGTTGGCTCGTGATGCAGATCCACACAATGGGGATGGAGAAACTGCGTCCGTTGATTGTCGAGACGCTGCAGGATGTCATAGACTCGAAAGGGATTTGGGAACGCAGTGACGTCGGTACTCGTCGCGCCGATGGCCTCAAGGACCGTCCCACAGGTCTCGTGTCTGGTGCCGAACCGCCCGAGCTTGTCGAGTTTCACGAGGCGGGCGTGCCGATGACGGCAGATCTGCGCAATGGTCAGAAGACCGGATTTTTCCTTGATCAACGGGAGAATCGAATCCTGTTGGGTCGCATCTCGCGCGACGCCAGTGTGCTGAATTGTTTCTCCTACACGGGTGGTTTTTCGGTGCACGCACGCCATGGCGGTGCTCGCAGGACCCTCGACGTGGACGTTGTGCCAGCAGTTTTGCAGCGTGGCCGAAAACAAGCGGTGACGTGCGCCGATGAGACCCGCAGTGCCTATGCGGCAGCAGATGGCTTCAGATTCCTCGACATGCTTGCCGAGCGAGCAAATCGTCCAATGTTCGACGTCGTCGTCATCGATCCGCCCTCTCTGGTGCGCAAGGGCCGCGATGTGAAGAATGCCCTGGGCGTGTATACGAAACTCAATCGCAACGCGCTGCGACTGGTACGTGATGGAGGCTATTTACTTACCGCTTCCTGCTCGACACGCGTAAGTGAAGATGACTTCTTCCAAGTCGTGCGTCGCGCCGCCCCTGGAGCCCGCGTCACGGCGCGGCTCCTGCATGCGAATGGTCATCCTGCAGACCATCCAATCGATCCGGCCTTTCCCGAGGGCCGCTACCTGAAAAGCCTACTTCTGCGAGTCTTCCGCACCTGACCTACAAGCAATGGCATGACCTACAAGCAATGGCATGACCTACAAGAAATGGCATGAGATTGAGGGTCACCGGGCCCCACGCAAGGCCAACTAGCTTTACGCTATCTCAGGGCATTTCCTACATTTAGCAACAATTGTCCTTTTCAACCATGCCCTCACCGGTGACCGCTCCCTCTTTGAAAGTCACACTCACAGACGCGCTGCGGCAAAAACTGGACACATTGCCGACGAATCCGGGTGTGTACCTGATGAAGGACGATGCCGGCAAGATTCTCTATGTAGGGAAGGCCAAGAGTCTGAGGTCGCGTGTTCGCTCTTATTTCCAGCAATCAGGCGTATCCGAGCGCGGACCACGGATCGAAATCATGGTCCGCAGAGTGACGGATATTGATGTCATCCTGACGCAGACCGAGCAGGAAGCCTTGATCCTCGAGGCGACACAGATCAAGGCTCACAAGCCACGCTACAACATCAATCTCAAAGATGACAAGAAATACCCTTTCATTCGCATCACGAACGAACCCTATCCGCGAATCTTCTGGACGCGTGATGTCCTGAAGGATGGATCGCGATATCTGGGTCCATATAGCAGTGCCCGGCAACTACGGATGATGCTGGATGTGATGCACCGGATCTTTCCCGTCCGAAGTTGTCGATATGACCTGCCCGATACAAAGGTCAAATTGTGCATGGAGTTCCAGATTCATCGTTGTGAGGGACCTTGCGAAGGCCTGGTCTCACAAGCGGACTATCAGAAGAGCGTGCATCAAGCCGTGCGCTTTTTGCGCGGCAACAAAAGCACTGTGATTCGCGAACTTCGCGAAAGAATGGCCAACGCCTCGCAGGCGCTGAAGTTTGAGGTCGCTGCTCGTTGTCGTGATCAAATCGAGGCACTCGAGACATACCAACACCGTCAGAAGATGGTCCTCGAGGAACAAGTCGATCGTGATATCATCGGACTCGCACGCCACGACGATGAGGCCTGCTGCACAGTCCTGGAGGTGCGCGAAGGTCGCCTTGTCGGCGACAAACATCACTTTCTTGGCGGGGTGATCGATTCAACCGACGCCGCAATTATCTCTGCCTTCATTCGACAATTCTACCTGCACTCGGATTTCATACCACGTCAGCTGCATGTTAGCGTTGCCTTACCTGACCAGGATGAGTTGTCAGGATGGTTGTCGAGCAAGAGTGATGTAAGAGTCACCGTCACGGCATTTCAACGCGGTCTCAAGGCACGCGCTCAGGAACTAGCCGTCAGCAATGCAGTCCACATGCTCGAGGAACGCCGCTTGAAACGGGAGGCACTGCGTGATCGGGTGCCACAGTCGGTCCACGCATTGCAGCGTGACATCAACAGCCCGCAGCTGCCTCGACGCATCGAGGGCATCGACATCTCGAATTTCCAAGGCACCGACACGGTTGGATCCCTTGTGGTGATGGTAGACGGCAAGCCAAAACGCAGCGAGTATCGCCACTTTCGCATACGTAGCGAAAGTGATCGTGGCCCTGATGATTTCGCCAGTATTCATGAGGTCGTGACGCGCCGCGTGAGTGGCTTGCGCAAACGTGGAGAGCCGCTGCCAGACCTGCTGATGATTGATGGCGGCAAAGGACAGCTATCGAGTGCCGTGGATGCCCTGCGCCAACTCGAGGTCTACGATCTCCCCGTTGTGGGGCTCGCGAAGCGTCTTGAGGAGGTCTTCGTACCGGGTCAGTCGGAGGCGATTCTGCTACCCCGTGCGTCAGCCAGTTTGCGCTTATTGCAGGTGCTGCGCGACGAGGCCCACCGTTTCGCTGTGACCCATCACCGGAAACTTCGGACCAAGCGTACGATTGCTTCGGATCTCGATGATATTCCGGGGATCGGGCCCAAACGGCGACAAGCCCTCTTGCGTGAATTTGGTTCTGTTCGGCAGTTGCGTGAAGCCGCTCCGGAAAAGATCGCCAGCGTCAAAGGCGTGAGCCTAAAATTGGCCCACCAGTTGAAGCAGCACTTACGACCCGACGAACAGGTCGCAGCCGACGAGATACCAGAAGGCGTTGCAGTATGAGCGGCGACGTAATTTTCCAGCCCTATCGACCAGCATTCTACGACGAAGTCAACGACACACTCACGGCGTCTACTGATATCATCACGAAGTTTGGCACCGTGCGAATCTGCTGGCATGAAGAGACCGTGATGAACGTCGTCTTTGGCCCGTACGACCCGGAAGATTGTCGCACAACCCTGAGGCGATTTCTCCCGCCGCACCCGGTGGGCCAGGAATTGATTGCCAAGTTTATGCGCTATTTCATGGGCAAGCCTGCAAGCTTTGACGTGGCCCTGCCACCCAAGGTGGGCACCGATTCTCAACGAAAAGTGTGGACGGCGCTGACGGAAATCCCCTTTGGATCCTTCGAGACATACGGCGACCTGGCAGCCCGACTCGGCTTGCCCGCCAGTCAGGCACGCAGCGTAGGAAATACGGTGGCACAGAACCCGCTACCGATCGTCTATCCCTGTCATCGTGTTGTTGCCGCAACGGGTGCCCTTACCGGCTTTTCTGTGGATCCACATTGGAAGAAGGCGCTGCTCCAACACGAAGGGGTCGTGGTCGACGACAACCGTGTCCGAATCCAGGAGCAACAATAGCAGCAGCGGCGAAGCCGCAGCGCCGCCAGTGGCAGCAGAATTTGTCGGCGCCTTAGAGGGCTTTCTCACGGCGCTCGAAGCCGATCAGGCCAGTGCCGGCACGCTCGATGCGTATCGCCGAGATCTCGAACGTTATCTCTCAATGGCTACTGCCAATGGAATCGACCACCTGACCGATCTATCGCCGCAACACGTGGCCGAGTTGATGGACATGCTGCTGCAAGCCGAATTCAGTCCTGCTACCATCGCGCGCAATCTTTCCTCCATACGTCGCTTTCACGATCACCTGCTGCGGTCCGGTGCCAGTTCAGCCGATCCTACGAGGGACGTGTCTGTGCCCCGCGTGGGTCGCCCAGATCCCAACCCGCTAACCATGGAAGAAGCAGAACGACTCGTGACTGCGGTGAATGCAGATGATCCACGATCACTGCGAGATCGAGCGATGCTCGAAATATTTTACGCCACTGGGCTGCGGGTGTCCGAATTGATCGCCCTCCACTGTGGGGACCTGACGGAGACAACAAAGCTCCTGCATCTGCAAGATCGCGGGGGCCGAGACAGAATCGTTCCTCTGGGGGAGGCAGCCGTCGTCTCCCTGTGCAGATATGTGAAGGACGGTCGTCCTCATCTCGCGGTGCCATCGACTGACGACACCCTCTTCCTCAATGTTCGAGGGGAGTCCCTGTCTCGCATGGGTGTTTGGAAAATCGTCCGAGCCGCCGCAGTCGCCGCCCGGATCGATCGAACCGTCAACCCACAGACACTGCGTCACACCTTTGCCGCTCATCTGTTGGATGGCGGTGCATTGCTTCAGGATGTCCAACACCTTCTGGGTCACGCGGACATCGCCAGCACCCAGATCTATGCTCGTGAGTACGACGCAGATCTAACCCAATTGCACCGCACCTATCACCCGCGAGCCTGACCTGGTGTCACCCGAGTTCATCGAGTTTCTCCTGTGGTTTCCAGCCATTGTTGTGGCCTTGAGCCTGCACGAATTCGCCCACGCTGCGGTGGCTGATGCCTTGGGAGATCCAACTCCTCGTGCCCTTGGGCGAGTCACACTCAACCCCCTCTCGCACCTCGATGCAGTAGGAACGGTCCTGCTCGTGATCGTGCACTTCGGCTGGGGACGCCCCGTACCGGTGGACCCGAGATTTCTCCGTCATCCACGACGGGATCTCGTATTGATCGCCGCTGCAGGTCCGGCAATTAATGTGGCTACAGCCGTTGTGGTTGGACTCGCCCTCAGAATTCTCGCCCCGACGCTGTTGGCCACCGCGCCGGGAACTTTCGTCTTTCTCTCACTGCAGGCACTCGTGCTGCTGAGCCTGTTGCTGGCCTTCTTCAACCTGATTCCACTACCACCCCTCGACGGCTCGAAGGTATTGGGGGGGCTGCTGCCTGAGCCCCTCGGCAGTCGCTATCGCAATGCCGGCTGGCTTGGTTGGGGTCTGCTTGTGATCATCCTCTTCGGCAGCTTCACGGGAACGTATTTGATCACGGGACTCATCTACCCGCCGTCGCGATGGCTCTACGGCCTGCTCGTTGGCCTTCCCCTGGGTAGTTGAGAGCGCCGGATGGCTCTGCTTCGTGACATCGCCGTTGGTCGCTATGTCCCCGGCTCGGGGTTCCTTCACCGCCTCGACCCGAGAACCAAACTGTTATCTCTGGTCGCCCTCATGATGTCGGCACTCACGAGCCGAGGTCTACTGCCAGTCATTCTGTTTACGGTGATCATCACGACCATCGCCCTGTTGTCCCGGCTTCCCTTGGGAATCCTGCTGCGCAATCTGCGCTCCTTTGCATGGCTGATCGGCGTCACGGCGCTGTTGCATCTGTTCATGACCCCCGGAACTGTCCGCTGGGTTGTCCCCCATCTTTCGCTGGTGATCACGGAGGAAGGGCTAACATCGGCGCTTCTTTTCAGCCTGCGGCTGGCCTCGATTGTGACTGCCGCATCGATGCTGACGTTGACGACAACGCCACTGGCCCTCACGGATGGCATTGAAAGTCTTCTGCAACCCTTTCGTCGCATGGGCGTTCCTGCCCACGAGTTGGCCATGATGGTTTCTATCGCCCTGCGTTTCATCCCGGTCCTGGCGGACGAGGCACAGAGACTGCAGAAGGCTCAGATGGCTCGCGGTGCTGATTTCAGTGGCGGCCCCATCCGCCGCGCCCGCAAGCTCGTTCCTCTATTAGTGCCTTTGTTCTTGTCCGCCTTTGCCCGAGCGGATCGGCTCGCCGTGGCCATGGAGGCTCGTGGTTATCGCGGTGGCGAAGGCCGGACTCGACTTAGGCCACTGCAACCGGGGCGAATAGATGCCATCGCCGTTGTCATCGTCATCGTCGCTGTGTCAGGCCAGATTTGGTTGGCCAGGGACCTCTGGGCCTGGAACCTCTGGGTATGACACGTAAGCGTGTCATACGCCTCGATCTGGAGTATGACGGCACAGACTTCTTGGGCTGGCAGCAACAGAAAACCGGGCGCACAGTGCAGGGAGAATTGGCACGCGCCCTGATGCGATTCTTGCAGGAAGAGACCCGTCCGATCGGCTCGGGACGCACCGACGCCGGAACGCATGCCCGAGGTCTTGTGGCGCATGTGACGACGACGAGTCACCACGACCCAGAACGCTTTCGGCGAGCCTTGAATGGCTTGCTGCCACCTGATGTCGGTGTCCGGCGTGCGCTCGAGGTCTCTGCTGACTTTCATGCTCGCTTTAGCGCCCGAGGCAAGCGTTATCGCTATCGGATCGCCCTCGCCCCCCTGCCACTGCAACGCCATCAGACATGGGTCATGCCACGCCCTCTGGATCTTGGGCGGATGCAGGAGGCGGCAGGGCTGCTGTCAGGAAAGCATTCCTTCAGAGCCTTCTGCAATCCACACCCGACGCCAGACCATCACGATTGCACCATTCACGAAGCGTCGTGGTCGATCACTCCTGAGGAATTCGTATTTGAAGTGACTGGTGATCGTTTTCTACGGCACATGGTGAGAATCTTGGTAGGAACGATGGTCGAAGTGGGTGAGGCCAAGAGATCGGTCGAGCAATTCAGTCACTTGCTCACCAACCCAGGGGAGCGAACCGACGCTGGCCAGACGGTCCCTTCCCGCGGCCTGTGTCTACTCGGGGTTCGTTATGATGAGGCCGATGGTGGCCCCTCGGGCGACTTGCGTCTCTGAGGATCAGCCGCTGTAAGAAGTGTCGTGGGGTCTTGTGATTTGAAGACGCCGCTGATTCGTGTTAACATGGATATGCATATGACACTTACGAGGACATCCTGGCCGTGGATCCTGGCAGCGATCGCTTGCTTTCTAGCGCCGACCCGTGCGGCGTCGGAAGAGATATCGACCTCCAGACGAAGTGCCGTCGTGCGTGCTGTCGAGCGCGTGCAGCCTTCTGTCGTTAGCATTCATGTCGTTCACCGTGAACCGGTCATCCTGCAATATCGAGATCCCAACTTGCGCTTCTTCTTCGGCCCGCGTTACGCCGGCGAGCGAGATCGGACCTCCGGCGGGTCCGGATTCATCATCGACGGCAATCGCATCATCACCAATGCGCACGTGTTGGGTCCCCGTGATCCTGTGCGCATAGAGGCAACCATGACCGACGGACGTGTCCTCAGCGTCACCGCCAGCCAGGTGGACCGGATGCTGGACCTCGCTGTTCTCGAGGTAGAGTCAGAGGACCTTCCGGTTGCACATCTGGGTAATTCTGACGATATTCTAGTGGGAGAATGGGCCATCGCTATCGGCAATCCATTCGACCTCGGAACGACCGTAAGTATTGGTGTTATCAGTGCTTTAGACCGAGACTTCCAAGAGCCGCAAGGCAACTACCACTACAGAGATATGATTCAGACGGACGCGGCCATCAATCACGGCAACAGTGGTGGTCCCCTCGTGAATGCGCTTGGTGAGGTCATCGGCATCAACAGCTTTATCTACGGCGGTGGAGGGGAGCGGGGCTACGACTTCGGTTCGATCGGTATCGGATTCGCGATTCCCATCGGCGCCGCTCGCCAATTTCTGGACGAGATCGAAATCCATGGGCGGGTAAGACTTCCATGGCACGGGATCGTAGACCTGCAGGATCTGACACAGCGCCTAGCAAAGTATCTGGAGTTGGACAACACAGATGGCGCACTGGTTGCACAGATCGCCGTCGATAGTCCGGTCTATATGACCGATCTGGCACGTGGAGATGTGATCCTGGCCATCAATGGCGAGACCGTGCGGTCCGCCGATGGGGCCTGGGGTATTCTGACACAGATGAGGGTCTCAGAAACGTGTACAATAGATATCTTCCGCAGTGGTTCTCGGCGTCGGGTCGAGTTCATTGTCGAAGAGCGTCCACGGGCCGAATCCCGGTGGGAATGACGAATCATGGCACGTGAAGGTTATCCGTTTCTTGGCATCTGTGCGCTGGTTGCAGCTGCTTGCTGGTGGCTGGCACAGAGTCAGCCGCTCGCTGTGGCGGCAGCCGTCTTCTTTACGATTCTTTCCGGGTTCATGGTCTTCTTCTTTCGTGATCCGAATCGCCAGCCACCCGATGTGGCTGGCGCAGTACTTTCCGCTGCAGACGGCCGAGTTGTTGCCATTGCGCCCGTGGAAGGTGTCGATGAGTATGTGGGAGATGCCGCGACGCGAATCAGCGTTTTTCTTTCCGTGTTCAACGTGCACGTGAATCGCATTCCCATTGCTGGCGAGGTCGACGTTGTCGAACGCCGCTCAGGTAGCTACAAAGTGGCCTTCGCAGAAGACGCCTCTGAAAAAAACGAGCAGAGCGTGATCGGAATCCGGCAGGGAGACACGAAGCTTGTGGTCAAACAGATTGTCGGGATTCTTGCCCGACGAATCGTCTGCTATTTACAACCAGGTCAGCAGGTAGAGCAGGGGAAACGTTTGGGACTCATCCGATTCGGCTCACGCGTCGATTTGATCGTACCTGGCCATGTAGACATCCGCGTCAGTATTGGCGAACGTGTGCGAGCCGGTGAAACGGTCATGGGAGTAATCCAGTGATAGATCGCGGCATAATCCCCAGTTTGTTTACGGTGGGAAATCTGGCCTGCGGCTTCGTCGCCCTCAGCTTTGTTGCCGAAGGGGATTATGTGCCGGCTGCGTGGCTCCTCCTTCTGGCTGCAGCGCTCGACAATATGGATGGACGACTCGCCCGCCTGATCGGTTCGGATTCCCAGTTTGGGATTGAATTCGACTCCCTTGCCGATGTGTGCACCTTCGGCGTCGTCCCTGCTTTCATGCTGTATCACAGCCTGCTGCACTCTCCATGGGGAGCAGTCGCCGCCTCCATATTTCTTCTCGCTGGCGCGTCGCGGCTCGCTCGTTTCAATGTGGCCAGTCACAATGACGGTGACAAAGAAGCCTTCTTCGTGGGCCTGCCGATTCCAGCAGCGGCGATCGTTTTGACACAATACATCGCTTACACAGAGCGTACGTGGGATACGATGCATGCCGCGCAGTTTGGTATCGCACTCATGGTATTGCTGAGTTTTCTGATGATCAGCCGCATTGACTACGACGCGGTGCCCAATTTTCGCTCCAGCGCGTTGCGCGATCGATTGAAGGTGGTCTACTTCCTTGTATCGGTCGGGCTCATTCTGCATCCAGCGACGTCGCGGGAGATGTTCTTTCCACTTACCGTACTGTACATCGCGTCCGGTCTCTACCGCAGACTCTGGGGCATGTTTAGTAACGAAGTCACCCAACACGCCTGAGATCGACGACCCGTATGTTGCGCGACAAGCCGCTTGGTCACCTGATCGTCATACTCTTCATCAGTGCCATTGGCGGCAGTGTCGTGGGCGAGTCACTACGTCTGATACTGCGCTTCGTCGCTGGCGACGGCAGCATTGTAGAACGGGCTCTTCTAGATTTTTTTCGCTATGAGATTGGGCCCCATATGCTCAATCTCATCATCTTGTCCTTCCAGTTCGAACTGGCCCTGAATTTTAACGTCATCACACTGCTTGGCCTGTTCGTCGGTTGGTACTACTTCAAATATTCGTACTGAACCGACTGTAAAAAGGAGATGTATCATGTTTCCGAGTCATTGGGAAATCCTCGTCATCTTCCTCGTCGTCCTGCTTTTGTTCGGCGCTCGTCGCATCCCGGAGATGGCGCAGGGCTTAGGCAAGGGCATCCGAGAATTCCGCAAAGCGGTGAAGGATGTCAAAGAGGAAGTCGACGTAACCGGTACTATGAATCAGCCCGCGCAGACCATAAATCAGCCCACGCAGACCATTGCGGCAGCGAGTGGCCAGGTAGCGCGCCAAGATCCCGTCCCTGCTCCTCAGCCTGCCGTCGCACAGCCTGTAGCTCCGGCGCCAGCAGCAGTTGATCCTGGCAGCGAGGCGCGGAGCTAAGGATGTCCCAAGCGCAGTGGACGGCGCACGAAGCGATTGAGCGACAAAACGCCGGCGACATCAGTTCCGTCGAGTTGACGCAGGCAGTCATCGAACGAATCGATGCCGAGAATGGGCGTATCAATGCTTACGTGCACGTCGATGCGCCGGCAGCGCTCTCTCAGGCAGAACAGATCGACGCACGGCGACACCAAGGCGAGCACCTCGGACCTCTGGCGGGCGTCCCGATCGCGATCAAAGATGTCATGTGCGTTCGCGGCGGGCGTACAACCTGCGGATCACGTATTCTGCAGGACTACATCGCGCCCTACGATGCAACCGCTGTTAGCCTTCTGCGCTCTGCGGATGCCGTCTTGCTCGGCAAGACCAATATGGACGAGTTCGCCATGGGCTCGTCGAATGAAAACTCCCACTTCGGCCCCACGCGCAATCCACGCAATATTGACCGAGTTCCCGGGGGCAGCAGCGGCGGCTCCGCTGCAGCCGTCGCCGCCGATGCTGCCATCGCTGCGCTTGGATCCGATACAGGTGGCTCTGTCCGTCAGCCCGCCGGCTACTGTGGGATCGTCGGTCTGAAACCGTCGTATGGTCGCGTATCGCGCTATGGCCTGGTAGCCTATGCCAGTTCCCTCGATCAAATCGGTCCGCTAACAAAGGATGTGGAGGACACGGCTCTTTTGCTTGGCGTCATCTCAGGTCATGATCCTCGAGACGCCACGAGTGTCGACATTGCCGTCCCCGATTATTGTGAGAAACTCCGGACGGGGGTCGAGGGTCTAACCATAGGAATGCCCGATCAATACTTCACCGAAGGCCTCGATCCTCAGATTGGCGCTGCCGTTGAAGGCGCAGCCGCGCGGCTGGAAAGTGCGGGTGCGAAGCTGAAGAAGGTGTCGCTGCCCGTCGCCGGCCACCCCGACTACTGTGTAGGTGCCTACTATGTTGTGGCCACAGCAGAGGCATCGGCCAATCTATCTCGATTCGATGGCGTTCGTTTCGGATATCGTGCTGAACAGGCAACCGATCTGCAACAGATGTATCACCAAAGTCGCAGCAAGGGATTCGGCGATGAGGTCAAACGCCGTATCATGCTAGGTACATACGTACTGAGTGCAGGATACTATGACGCCTATTATCTCAAGGCTCAAAAAGTCCGGACTCTGATTCGCGATGATTTTTCTCGGGCCTTCGAAGAATGTGATCTGCTTCTTGGTCCCGTGGCTCCGACGACAGCTTTTGCGGTCGGCGAGAAAATCGATGACCCGCTGCAGATGTATCTGAACGACATCTATACCGTCACAGCGAATCTAGCCGGTCTACCGGGAGTCTCTGTTCCAATCGCCCATGCGGATGACGGGTTACCCATTGGCGCACAATTGTTGGCGCCGGCCTTTGCTGAGGAAACATTGCTGCGCGCCGCTTACAGTATTGAACAGATGGCCAAATGAGGATGACTCGATGAGGAACCTGCGTTTCGCACTCTTGCCACTCGCCATGACTGTCGTGCTGTGGTCGGACAGTGTCCAAGCGATCAACGATAGTGCCGGCACAACCGGATTCAGTTTTCTGAAAGTGGGTATCGGAGCCCGCGCCTCGGGGCTTGGCGCGTTCACGGCGATTCGGGGGGATGTGGAAGCACCGGACTGGAACCCGGCGGGCCTGCATGGTCTGTCCGCCCGAACAGCGTCATTGGCCTACACGAGCTATCTCGTCGACACGGAAGCGGGCCGCATCAGTTTTGCTCTACCCGGTTCTCAGCGGAGCTATGGCTTCAGCATCAACTACTTCAGCTATGGCGACCTGGCCCGGACAGACGCGGACGGTCAGAATTTGGGAACCTTCAGTGCCTCAGATCTGGCGGCATCCCTGACGGCGACACAGTCACTTTTTGACGGTCGTCTGACCGCCGGGGGCAGCATCAAGTCGATACACTCCAGTATCGACGATTTCTCCGCCGCGGCGGTCGCCGTCGACCTTGGTGTAATTCTGGCCGGCCCCATTGAAGGCATGGCGATCGGTGCATCCATCGCCAATCTCGGATCTGTCTACAGCGGCTATACGGATGGCTTCGATGATTCGCTGCCCGTCTTGTTGCGAGCCGGTATTTCACATCGTCCCGCCCACTTCCCTACTCCGCTGTTGCTGGTCGCCGATTTCACGATCCCCAACGACAATGATGCGTACGCTACGTTTGGTGCCGAGATCGACCTGGGCAATGGCCTCTCCATCCGTCCAGGTTACAGCCTGCAGCAGGGAGGCAGCGCCGCAGATGAAGCCCTCGGGCTTTCAGCCGGAGGTGGGCTTGCCATGCAGCGCTATAGAATAGACTACGCCTATTCGTCATTCCCCGACCTGGGCGATGTACATCGGATTTCTCTGAGTGGGAGTTTGTAGCAGCACTTGTAGCTACTTGAAGTCACCGAAGAAGTGTCATTCGTCGATGCCGCTCAGATCCGCCAAAAGCACAGATGCGGCTGACAGACTTTCACCGTAGGCGTCCGTCGCCGGCACGAGGGAGAGTGTCCACGCCTGCTTGCTATGCAGCTGATTCGGCGAGAGATGGATGACGACATAGAGATCCTCGTCTCCATCTGCGTCGAAGTCCGCGAACAACCCTCCCCTTGCGATTCTGATAGAGAAGACTCGGCTCCGACCTGCCAAAGACGTGCGACAGACAGGTCGGGTCAGCCCTCTGCGTCCAGGCCGCCGATCGCAGCCGGAGTTCGGCACCAGAGGGTAAGGTCCGGAATCTCATGACGTCTCCGCTTGCAGGTGGGCCCCACGGGAGCCCCGGACTTCTTGCACCGCTAAGCCAATCTATTACGCATTCATTGCGGCGCTGCAGCCGTGGTGTCAGCGCGTATAGGCCTCTTGGAATGCATGGACGGTGTCATGCAATTTCTGCGTCCACATGGTGTCCGTCGTCTGCTTGCTCTTCATGGCGTAGACGAGCATCTTGTGCAGCGATCCAAGATGCTCGGTGTAGGCGCTGACAGCTGCCGCATCATCCTCGTCCGGCCACTTGATCCGCTGCGTCATGAAATACTGGGTCGCGATCTCTCGAATGTGATCGGCGTGCTTCTCTTTGTTGAGGATCCAGCGGGTAATCTGGTTGGCATTGGCCACCGGATCAGCTGACAGCTCAACGACTTTTGTCATCGATTTTTCGATGGTTGCGATATCCTCCTGCAGCATGGAGAAACGCAGATCGTCACCATAGATCCCGCAGGGGATCTCACAGTGCGCCTCCGCACGATTACCGGCAGCAAGCACAACCGCTACGAACAGAGCGAGAGTAAAACCACGCATGATGAAAGTCTCCTGAACTGGAATGTTAGGTTTCGGAACGATGTCGCGAGGGTCTGGATCTATTGTATCCGGCGATCTACTGTCGGGCAACACGCAGAGGAGAGGTTTAGGATGAGTGATCTTTACACTAGCACTGTCTTCACCCAGCGCCATGGCTTCACTCGCGGCATCGAGGGGCCTGGGTGTGACAAGGACGGGAATCTGTATGCCGTCAACTACGAGCGCCAGCATACGATCGGCAAGGTAACACCCGAAGGTGAGTGCAGCCTCTTCCTTGAACTCCCCGAGGGCAGCACCGGAAATGGCATCCGCTTCGACTCTCATGGACGGATGTACATCGCGGACTATACGAGTCACAGTGTCTTGCGTATCGATATGGGTTCACGCGACATCGAGGTTTTCGCCCATGAAGAATCGATGAATCAGCCAAATGATATTGCCATTGGTGCTGACGATGTCATCTACGCCAGTGACCCGAATTGGGGCAACTCAACTGGACAGATGTGGCGCATTGAGACAGATGGAAGTGTCCATCTGCTGGAAGCTGACATGGGAACGACCAATGGCATCGAAGTCAGTCCAGGGGAGGACCTGCTGTATGTGAATGAATCGGTCCAGCGGACGGTGTGGGCCTATGATCTGGCAGATGGCGTCGTCACCAACAAGCGCCTGCTGATTCAGTTTCCAGATCATGCGATGGATGGAATGCGCTGTGATGTCGAGGGAAATCTCTACATCACCCGCCACGGCAAGGGCACGATCGCCAAGATTTCTCCTGCAGGAGATTTGCTTGGGGAGATCGAACTCACGGGTAAGCTGGCGAGTAACATCGCCTTTGGTGGTGCCGACGGTCGCACGGCCTACGTGACGCTGCAGGACGAGGGCAATGTGGAGGTCTTCCGGGTCGATGCACCCGGGCGGGCATGGCAACTGGCTCAGCGCTGAACGACCCCCGCTCAGTTAGTTATCGCGCTCATCTGCTTCGAGTTCGGTGATCTGATCGCGAATCAGTGCCGCTTCTTCGTACGCCTCTTCAGCGACGAGTCGGTGCATCTGCGCCCGCAGGGCATCGAGCAGGGTTGGCTCGCCCTCTACTTCGCTGATCACCGGCAACAAGGGCATGGGTTCTTCCTCGACCCTCTCTGCTAGGGGCGCGGCAACCGGTGGCTCAACGGCGGGGGCCACGACATCGATTGTCGCCTCTAATCCCTCTTCGTCATCTGCTTCGGGCTCGTCGTCGTCGGCACCTGACAACTCCTCCCCCAAGTCGTTCAGATTGAGCATGCTGCTCAACTCGCGCCCCGCCTCTTCCATGACTTCCGGGCTCATGAAAATTGGCACGCTCATGAGTGTGGCCAGGATCATGCCGTCGCTCGGACGACAGTCAAGGTAAAACACCTCGTCCTGTGCCTGTATCAACAGGTAAGCATGAAAGGTCTCGTCTTTCAGGGTATGAATGACGAGTTGATGGACCTTCCCCTTCACTTTGCCGAGCAAATTCTGCACGAGGTTGTGCGTGAGGGGGCGAGGCAAGGAGACTTGCTGCATCGCCATGACCAGATACTGGCCTTCAGGACAACCAATTGAGATGGGTACAAACTTTCCCTCTTCACCCTTCAGAACAACTAGAAAGGTCTCTGGCGGCGTCACGTCCGGATAGGGATAGATCCGCCAGATCTGTACAGGTATGAGATGTTCGTTTTTTGCTTCGCGCATGAGAGGGGCCACGGGGAACTGCCGTTGTCTCGAATATACCGGATCAACCTCTCAAATCAAGGTGACTTGGCATCGCCAGGGTCACATATACCCTTGTTCTTTCAAGCTGAGGAACTGATCGGCGGCTAGGATCAGGTGATCCAGGATGTCGACACCCATGATTTCGCCCGCACGTTGCAGACGTCGCGTCAGGTCAACATCGTCACGACTTGGGCTGACATCGCCCGATGGATGATTGTGTGCGAGAAGTATGCTGGCAGCGGATTTTGTGACAGCCATCTGAAAGACCTCACGCGGATGCACAATCGATGCGCTCAAGCTGCCGATGGAAACGACTTCTTTGTGGATGAGTTGATTTCTGGCATTCAGATAGAGACAGAGGAAGAACTCCTTGCGCTGGTCCTTGATCTCTGTCAGCAAGGGTAACGCGTCGGCGGGCCCATTGATACAGGGGAGCAAGCCGAGTCCCTGCCCCAGGCCTCGCCGCGCCAGTTCAAAGGCAGCCACGAGGAGACCGGCCTTGGCGCGACCGAGACCACGCAGATCCTCTAACGACGACAATTCCATCGTTACGAGTTGCTCCGGTGGATACTTAAGAAAAACGGCCTTGGCTACATCTATCACACCCGTGCCTTTCACGCCGGTTCCAAGGACAATCGCCAGCAGTTCTTCGTCACGAAGAGCTGTCGCGCCAAACCGCGCGAGTCGCTCTCGGGGCAGGTCCTGCACGCGGCAAGCCAGCTCGGCGGGTGGGCGTTCGGCGGATGGGCGCAGCATCCCTGTCATGGACTACTCCGGAGTTGGTGGGTCATCGTGGTACGGTTCATAAAGGTGACGGTCGCGCCCAAGAACTCACACAGACGGGCCCAGTCTCCCCTCAGCGAAGTCGCGATACGCGTGTGTCACTGCATGTGGCGTGCCAGTCCTTGCCTTGCTCGGCGACCTGTGATGGCGACCGACCCTCTGGACGGCAATCTGTCGCCATTTCGAGAGGGGTGGTATATTCGTCGCCCCGTGACCAACCTGCTAACCATTCTGCGCCGCCTGGCGCTGCAACCTGAGACTGGCCAGTGCCTTGCAGCAGGACTGATGTTTGGCCTGTCCTTCCCCTGTCATCCGGATCATCCACTCAGCTTCCTGTTCCACCCGGCGTGGGCATGGATTGCACTGGTCCCCCTGCTGGTGGCCCTTGCAGCAGCGCCCACAGCAGCCTCTGCCTTTCGCCGTGGGTGGACGACAGGGTTGGTCGGCAACCTCGTCTGTCTCTATTGGGTCGGCTACACCCAGGGTGGTGGCCCCGCTGTGATCGCCGGCGCCGGCCTGGGATCAGCCTATCTCGGGTTGTTCACCGGCCTTTTCGCTGTCGTCCAATACCGACTCATTCTGGGTGTTGGTTGTCGCGGTCTACTTGCCGCACCTGTCCTGTGGACGGCAATGGAATACTTGCTGTCTCTCGGTGAAATGGGGTTCCCATGGCTCCTGCTAGGACATAGCCAGGCCAGTATCACACCACTGATTCAGATGGCCAGTATCACAGGTGTCTATGGCATCAGCTGCGCCATCGTCCTCGTGTCTGCCTTTGTCGCTCTGGCGCTGGTCGATGCGCCGCGACGGATTCCGAGTTTTGGCGCCGCTGCCCTCGTTATTGTCACCCTGTTCGTATCGGGTTGGTGGACACTCAGCGCTGGCCCCAGTGACCATGCCGAGCAGATTCGCGTCGGCCTAATCCAGAACAATCTTGGCCGCGCCAAGTGGCAACCCGGTGGTCTGCGAACCAGTCTCTCCAGTTTGGACTCCTTGTCCAGACAGGCGCTGGGGTGGCAAGACGATGCGGGCGCAGGCGTTGACCTGCTCGTGTGGCCGGAGACTGCAGTACCATGTGACCTGAGTCGTCGTGCATCCTGCCGACGCCCCATCCAGTCATTGGCTGACGAATTTGAGGTGCCCGTCCTGACGGGAGCGCCAGGCAGAGATGCCCTAAGTGGCGAGCCGATGAATGCCGTGTACTACGTCCAGCCCCACACGAATGCCTTGCCGACGTACGCCAAGATGCACTTGGTCCCCTTTGGCGAGCGAACACCCTATCTCGATACGTTGCCCTTGTTGCGACGGATCGACTGGACAGCGGTGACGGGCGATCTGGCCCCTGCTCAGTTCGCTCCCGGGCGGGAGCGAACCTTGTTCCCGCTACAGACTACTTCTCGTGCCACCTCTCAGACATCATCTCAGATCACGCAGATTGGCCCACTTGTCTGCTTTGAGTCTGTCTTTCCTGATCTTGTACGCCAGCATGTAGTGGCTGGAGCGGATGTACTCGTCATCATCACCAACGACTCCTGGTTCGGCGCATCATCCGGGCCTTTCCAGCATGCTCAGATTGCGGCCCTGCGCGCCGTAGAGAATCGGCGGCCCATCGCCCGCTGCGCCACCAATGGTGTCAGCCTTTTCATCGATGCATACGGACGCTCCACAGGCCACACACAATTCGGCACCACCGCCATCGGCGTCGGCACCGTTGCATTACAGGCCACAGGAACGACTTTCTATACACGCCATGGCGATTGGCTTGCCCAGATCTGTCTGTTTTTGACGCTGGCAACCCTCGCGATCATGCGATTCTACACGGCCACCAACAGGACGGACTAGATACCGCACGATGTATCACCTATGACCGACGATACGCTGGTTACGCAAGCCGAATCTGCCGTCCCAGACGCACCCGTCCGCGAAATGCCCTTTCTGGACCATCTTGAGGAGTTACGCTGGCGCTTACTCAAAGCGATTGGCGCGCTCCTTGTTGGAGCCGCCGTCTGCTTTGCTTACGCGGATCCGCTGCTGCACTTGCTCACTGAGCCCTACGAGGATGCGGTGGTCAGCCTGCAACAGCAGAATTCTCCGGGACCGGCCGAAGCCATCCGACTCTGGGTAGCTGAACTGCGACTGCGTTTGAGCGAGGATCCACCGACCCCGGCGCCGGATGAAGACGCGGCAGTCACTGAGACTTCGAGCGAAGAACCAGCAGAAGAGGTCGTCCCGTACAGACGACAGCTGCAGTCATTGCGGGTGATGACCTGGTTCATTGTCAGCTTGCAAGTGGCCCTGCTTGGCGGCCTGATTGTCGCGTCACCCGTTGTTTTCTATCAACTCTGGCGATTTATCGCGCCGGGGCTGCTCAAGCGCGAGCGCCGACTCGTGTTCCCCATCATCAGCTTGAGTGTGCTCTGCTTTCTGCTCGGTACCGCTGCCGCACACACCATCGTACTACCTCTGGGATTGAGATTCTTCCTCAGTCTCGAACCAGCCGATATGGTGTCCCAGTGGGCGGTGGATGAATACATCGGCTTCGTTCTGCGACTCTTGCTCGGTTTTGGCATCGTATTTGAGATGCCCGTAGTGAGCCTGTTTCTATCGCGCATCGGACTGCTTACGCCCGATTATCTTCGACGCATCCGTCGCTATTCCGTCGTCGGCATTTTCCTGGTCGCTGCCGTCTTCACACCACCTGATCCGATTTCACAGATGTTGATGGCCTTGCCGCTGCTGCTATTGTACGAGATCAGTATTTGGATCTCCCACTTTGCCCAACCTCGTCGTCGGCCCTTCGACACAGACACGGAGCAGGAGCCGGCGTCATCTGACTCAGTCCAGACAGACGCAGAGGACGAACCAGATACCTTGCGCGACTGAGTAAAAAAAGAGGCCCTCCTGGAATGCGTTCATGCAATCCGGGAGGGCCCTTTGTTTGTGTCGCACACACCCAGGCGTTGATCTCCCCGGCGATGTGAGAAGGTCGCTACCTGCTTAGAAGTTTCGCCCCAGACCGACGTAGGCGCGCACGTGACTCGCATTCAGCATGGATGCCCACTTCGTCATACCCTGATAGCCACCTTCGGCCATCAGACTCCAGTTCCCCTGAGCAACGGGCATCTCGAGACCACCGAAAACATTGAATCCGGTCTTGTAGGCGCTGTCATCGATCTGGTCATTGGGCGCATCCCAGCTGAGCAAATGCAGACCACCGCCGAAACCGACATAGGGACCGGCCTTGCCAGCTCCTCTGAATAGGATGTGAGCATCCAACTCGGCAGACAGCTGCGTCACTTCTGCATCGCTCGGTCCCAGTGGCTCACCAGAAAATCTGTAGGTGAGAGCCAGGCGTAGCTTGTTGTTCAGCATCCGACCGAGGCGGATCGCCACTGCAGGACCCGAGACATCCTCGGCTTTGATGAGTGCATTCGAGTGCCACGTCAGATCGACAGCTTTGGACAGATCCATTCCGCCGAGAAAAACCAGAGAACGAGTGAACTGAGCAGGTTCGCTCTTTCGCTCTGGCGAATCCGCTTCCGCGTCGCGCCCCTCCATGGCCTGCTTCGCCAGCATGTCGGCACGCGGTAGAATTTGCTGCAGGACCGAAATTTCTTCGTCGGGTTCGATTGACGTGATCTCGGCAATCGAGAATCCGGCGGAGACGCGCAGTATCCTCACCTCGCCGACGACAAGCATCATTTCGTCGTCGGCCTCGTCGGCACGCAGCACGATGTATTCTGCACCGACGGCTGCACCCGCGGCCTGACCGACATCAAGATAGGCCAGCGTTGGCGTCACCTTGATGACATAGTGCGACGTGGCTGCGGACATCATCTCTTGCGCCGTCGCATAGCCTGTAGAAAACAGACTCACAGTCAACGCGAGCAGCAGCTGACGGGCAAAGGACGTCAATCGATTAGTCTTTTTCATCGTCATCCTCATCGTCCAGATAACCTTCATTGTCGTCGTCGAAGTCATCCAGACCATCCATGACCTCTGAGTAGCGACGTTTGATCACCAGATAGACCATAATAGCCAATGCGAGGATCAGTCCAATACCTGCGGCCAAATGATATACGCTCGTATACCAGGGCAACGTCTCATCGGTCCTCTCCGTGGGCATTTCCATGGACTCGCCGCCGTCGTGAGGCATTTCTTCCTCATCATCGCCACCAAAACCGAAGAGCCCGAGGAAACCGGGACGATCAGATTCGGTGTCAGCGACCGCCATGGAAACAGGCTCACCCTCGATAGGTGTCATACGGATCGAATCGGCGACGACGTCGATCATCAACGTCTTACCAGCAGCACGTAGACGAACCTGCGTGTCCGGCGCGTATCGAATCGTAAATTCCTTCAGATCCTCCTGGCGATACTCACCACTCAGGACGGAAGACAGTCTGAAGTGATGCTCGTTTTGCTGTTCTTCGAGCTCCATCATGCGTTCGTCGAGGGAGACCAGATAGGATTTCATCGCCGCGATTTCATCAAGCACGCGGCGAGCAAAATCCGGATAGGTTCCAAGTCTTTGCTCGCTGCGACGACGATACTCTTCAACATTCTGGCTCAGTTGTTCGACCTGCTCCTTTACCTGCTCTACCTCCGGCGCAGATGCAGAAAAAGGGGCGCTGACCTTTGGTTCAAATTCAGCCAGGTCCCCCACCAAGGGGTCGGAGTACATCTTGACCAACCCCCCTCGAGAAGAGTGTGCGTCGACTTCATAAATTTGCACCACACCAACCGGTTCCTGCGGCATGCCCAGCACCTCCCCGGTCAGGGGATGTACAATCGGCTCGCCTTCGCGCAGAAGGGTCACCTTGGCTGTCACCGATAGTCCGTCTTGCTGCCCAGCATCGACAATGACCTCAGCACCGTCTACGACGGTCACCTTGGCGATCGCTGTCGAGGCTCCGGATTCGGCGGGAAGAAGGCCGAGGACGAGGGCCAGCAATAAGGCACTTGTGGTTGGAATACCCGGTATTCGGGCAGCACAGTTGCGGGTCGTGAACATTCTACGAACCGGTGACCGGGCTGTTGGATGGGGAGGATGTGACGTCATGGCTGTCCGTCGGCAGTGGATGGCGGTTGGCGAGTTCCGTACTCACTCAAGGTCACAGCCAGCGAGCCGGAAGGGTCTGCTGGCCATTGTTGTCTCCCCACCAGGCCGATCCCGGGGGCGTAAAAGGAGGAATAAGACACTGCCGTTCCGTCAGACTTGTTGGGACGAAAGCGGGTGACAACCTCCAGACAACCTTCAAATCGATGGCCACCGATCACGATGGCCGTGTCGCCTTCGGCGACCCACTTCTCAATTTGCAGCCCCTGGCTGCGGTATCTAACCGGGGCTCCTGATGCGGCAAGCTGCATCGGGATGATATTCACACCCCCATTCGAACCCATTTCGTAGATCTTGCCTTCCTCGACATAGGCGATTGTGCCATCGGCGAAGAAAAACAGATCACTTGCATTGTCGCGACCTTCCTGCCGCACGATGCTGCGCTCCACCTGCGTGACGACATCGCTGTCACGCTCGTGGTAGTCATACACCCAGTAGCGTCCGACCTCCATGGGGTAGTGGCCCCCTCCGCCCGGCTCTTTTTTCGCCGCAATCGCTCCTGTGACGACATCGGACGTAGTCTGCACGTGAGATGCCTGCGTATCCTGTTCAGCACTTGCGGCACCTGCTGTGGCCATCATGGCCGTGGACAGCTGCGGTGCGGCAGTCATCGGCGCCACCACGGCTGCCGGTGACACAGCGGAAGCAGATCTTGTCTCAGGGGACCTTTCTTCCGCTATCTGTGCGCGCGGCTCAGGGGCAGACGGTGGGTTCATCGACCGAAGCACGAAGCCACCCACGGCGGCCACCAACAAGACGGCACCCAATGCACCTATCACACCGGAAATTTTCTGTTTCTGTCTGAAGGTCACGTGTAAGACCTTCGCTCCTTATATCGGCTAAGCCAGTGCAGGCTTTACAGTTACGATATTTATTAGTGTGTCGTTGCAGGGTCCGGCACAACATCTTGTGGGCTACGTCGATTCGACGATGGCCGGGCACTGCACGTATATTCCGCAGTTCACTTATCTTGAGCAATCTTGATGCCGGACGCATTCGGCACCGCGCTGTATGGGCATCCTACGACATCGGTTAGAGGAGACAGTAATGGCAACCACAACACGGGTGGGCTTGATCGGCTATGGGCTGATCGGCCAGGCAGTGAGAGAAATGATCGAGTCCAATGACAACGGCATGGAGGTTGTCTTCATCAACGATGCCGACACGAGTCGGTTGACAAATCTCGGCGATCTGGGTCTGGAAGACCTGGGTGACTTCGACAGCCGCAGTGCCGATCTGATTGTCGAAATGGCTCATCCTGATGTGACCCGCAAGTGGGGGACGAAAATTCTCGAGAAGACGAACTATATGTTTATCTCCGTCACAGCCCTCGCTGATCGTGACCTCGAACTGAGTATCGAGGCGACGACTGCCAAGCATAGCACACGCGCCTTTGTCCCTCATGGTGGTGTGGTTGGCATGGACGCACTACTGGAAAATCGCGACATCTGGCAGAGCGTCGACGTGGTGATGAAGAAGTCGCCGAAAAACGTCGACTGTGCGGCAGCCGGTGTGGACCCGGACAGCATCACCGAGGAAACCGTTCTCTACGACGGCCCAACTCGTGGGATCTGTCCCATGTTCCCGCGCAATGTCAACACACACGCTGCCATCGCTTACGCCGGCATCGGTTTCGATCGTACCCGCTCGAGATTGATCGTCGACCCTTCCTGGAGTGATGCGACTGTCGCCATTCATGCAAAAGCACCGGGTGTGGATCTTAAAGTAGAGCGCGTCGAAGAGATCACGGGCGTCACGGGGGCCAGTACCCCCGCATCGATCTACAACACAGTGCAAATGATTGGCGCCACGGGGCCAGGGATCCACCTGCGCTAATGAAGCCATTTGCAGCGGCACCGACCGCCATTCCCCGTTCTGGCATCCGTGAGATTATGGATATCGCCTGGGCGACGCCCGGCGTAATTCACCTCGAGGTGGGGCAGCCTGATTTCGACACGCCACCGCATATCGTCGAAGCGACCTGTGCGCATGCGCGTGCAGGTCACACACGTTATGTGCCCAATTCAGGTGTACATCCTCTGCGGGAAGCAGCAGCCCGCTATGTGCAGGGAAAGACCGGCGTCGCCACGGGGCCAGAGAATATTCTGGTCACCCAGGGCGCTGTTCTGAGTGTGGCGACGGCCTTCCTCTCTCTGCTCGATCCAGATGACGAGGTCTTGCTTCCCGACCCAGGCTGGCCCAACTACTCGATGGCAGCACCGCTGTTTCATGGGCGCAGTGTCTTCTACAACCTGACGGCGGAGAATAACTTCCTGCCCGATGTGGAGCAGATCGAGTCGCTGATCACCCCGCGCACGAAGCTGCTTCTCATCTGCAGCCCGTCCAATCCCACGGGTCAGGTATATGACGAGGCGCTGACGAAGAAATTGATGGATTTGGCACGTCGGCATGACCTGTGGGTATTGGCAGACGAGATCTATGGCGAAATCATTTTTGATGGTGCCAACTACGTCAGCGCCGCCGCCCACGATCCGGACAACAGGGTGCTACTCGTCACAGGCATGTCCAAGTCCTACGCCATGACGGGATATCGCGTCGGTTTTACGCGCGCCTGCACCGAATACATAGAATTGGCCAGCAAGCTGCAGGAGCCCCTGGTTTCGTGTGGCGTTGGATTCGCGCAGATGGCGGCGGCGGATGCCCTGAATGGGGCCCAGGACTGTGTGATTCAGATGCGAGATGCCTATCAGCGGCGTCGCAACATCGCCCTGGATGTGCTGCGTGCTCACGACATGTATCGCTACACACCAGGTGGCGCCTTCTATCTGCTCATCGATATCTCGGCATCTGGCATGGCTTCACGCGATTTTTCCCTTGAACTGATCTCCGAGCACAAAGTCGCCGTCGCACCTGGCAGCACCTTCGGCGAAATGTGCGCAGACCACGTGCGCGTCTCCATCGCTTCACCGGATGAGATGGTACGTGAGGGGATTGAGCGGATCTGCACGATGGTGCAACAGAAAGCGGCCAGTCGCTAAATCGGGCCCGAGCGGGCGGCCGTCAGCAGCCTATACGAAGCGCGTCTGACCGTCCTGCTGTAGTCGATCAATCACTTCGCGAACGCGTTGGGCGTCCTGCTTGCGGCAAACGAGCAGGGCGTCCGGCGTGTCCACGACGACCAGATCATCGACACCGACCAGCGCGACCACCTTCTCCTGACTGCCACCATAGACCGTCACGTTGCCACTATCGACGGTGACAACGTTTCCCTTGAGCAGATTACCTTCGCCATCTGCTGCCAGCACGTCTGTCAACGCCGCCCAACTACCGATGTCTCCCCAGTTGAGGTCACCTTCCAGTGATGCCACGTGAGGCGCGGGCTCGAGAATAGCATTGTCCACGGCAATCGCCTTCATCTGCGGGTATTCTTCAGCCAGGATCTGTGTAAGCCGATCCGAGTCATCGCCCACGGCACCGATCCGGAGGGCGCGCTCGTGAATGTCGGGTTCGTGCTCAGCGAACAGATCCATCACCGTCTTCGCTCGCCAGACAAACATGTTCGTATTCCATAGATACTCGCCGCTGTCGGCGTAGCGAATCGCTGTAGCCATATCAGGCTTCTCGGTAAACTCCGTCGCTTCGAAGACAGGTTGCCCCGCGCTGTGACACAGAACCGTGCCTTTGCGGATATATCCGTAACCCGTCTCCGGCCGCACGGGCTTCACACCGATCATATAGAGATATTCCGCGTGCTGGTCACAGGCGCCGGATGCCGCCTGGATGAGTTCGCAGAATTCCTCTGGCTTGCCGATGTAGTGATCCGATCCCAGAGAGGCGATGGTGCAGTCAGGCCATCTAGCCCCCAGCAAGGCGCACTCGAGGGCAACGGCAGGGCCCGTATTGCGCAAGGCCGGTTCAACGATGAGGTGGCCTGCGGGTAACTGCGGCAGCTGTTGTCGCACCAGATCTGCTTGAGCGGCTCCCGTCGAAACGAAGATGTCTTCCATAGCGGCGATCGGCAGAATACGCTCGACCGCCTCCTGCAGCATGGTGCGATCGCCTGCCATGGCATGGAATTGTTTCGGTCGTGACTGCCGACTGTAGGGCCACAGACGAGTACCCACACCACCGGCACGGATGACGAATTTTAGCTCTGCTGCCACGAATCCCCCTCGAATTGGTTTCTTACGTCGTCGGTGTTGCGATCAGACAGCGACCAACCTCTGGCGCCGGAGATACACGCACTTTCTGTCCTGCAGGAATCATGGCCGTGTCACCGGCGCCGAGGACGAACTCATCCTTCTCACCAGCGAGCGTCACGCGCCCAGCCGTTGTGGTGACGGCGGCAAAGCTGAACCTCGTGTCAATGTCGATCTGTGCACCATCCACCACATCGAGGCGGAAATAGTCTGCGTCTAGCACAGTCGAGGATCCGCCATGGGCTTCCAACTTCTGCACCTGCGGTCGAAGGCTGACGTCGGCCACGGCAAGGCCCTGCTCAACGTGCAGCTCACGCTTGCCGCCATCCAAACCGTCTCGGTCATAATCGTAGAGCCGAAATGTGATATCACTCGATTGCTGTACTTCATAGATCACGACACCTCGACACAGAGCGTGCACGGTCCCTGCGGGGAGATAGACCACGTCACCGGTAGATACCGCCTCGAAGTGCACGACCTGTTCAGCTTCTCCGGCGGCGATCGCCCTGGAGAAATCCTCTGCACTGACACCGTCCTCGAGTCCCAGGGCAATCCGCCCAGCGTCAGAATGCAGGATCACCCACGCCTCGGTCTTTCCATACGTACCAAGGGCATGTGCCCTAGCGTAGGCATCGTCCGGATGCACCTGGATTGACAGATCGTCCTGTGCATCGATGAGCTTGATCAGAAGTGGAAATGTGTCGCCGTATCGAGCGATGACCGCGTCGCCCACGAGACCGGCCCCATAGTCGCCGAGAACTTCGACAAGACCACGACCTTCCAGGGGCCCCGCAGCGATCGTGCTGTCACGGCCGGGCAAGGCAGAAAGCTCGAAGGCTTCCCCAATGCTTTTCTCTGGAGGTAGTCGCTTACCATAAAGCTCACCTAGCCGTCGCCCTCCCCACACCATTTCGCGCAGATAGGGTCGTAAAGGCAGGATCTCTGGTAACTGGGGTAGCGCCATCCAACACAATCGGCCGAGAGGAGGAGGGGTAGCGTAGATCGAGGAAGAATGTAGAGGTGGGTTTCCGCGAACGCTATCTCCCGGCTGTCCGGATCGATCAGGTCCTGGCCTAGACGAATTCTTCGCAAGCGTCATCTCGTGTGATGAAGGTGCCAACCTGCGCCGACATATTGCCCAGAATCTTGTCCTTCAATTTCTCCTCGGCGATCTCGGGGTCGATGCCATCCATGTTTTCGAGGACGCTCTTTTCCACGGCAGTAATACTAGGAGATTGAGCATATCCGCCACGACCTTCGTACCCCCCACATCCTGATTTCCACCGAGAATATCCTTGCGCGATGACGCAAGACTCTCTTCGATCTGCTTCAGCATATTGGGAGTGATATTCTGCATCGAGGCGATCGTCTGTGCCTTGTGCGGCCCGACGGCACGCGCAAGGATCTCACGGGGAAAGTCCGGTCCCCCTGGGCCAACGACTCTCCTGTAAGCAGGTGTTGTTCGAAGTCCTCCAGGACAGAATCGATCAACTTCGAGCTGATCCTGCCCAGGCTCGCAATGGCCTGGGTGATCTCCTCGATCTCATAGTCGGACAGGAATTTCATCACCTGACTTGAGGCCTCTTGGCAGGCCACCCTGCCGCAGCGATTGGCATTCCGACGACTAGCGATCAGCCAATCGCTGGGCCTCACGTAGATTCGCCGTCAGAACAACATCATGTGGACGTCGAGCGGAGGCCTGACGCAGGTGGGCGACCGCCTCCGCTGGTCTGCCAAGGATGACCAGCAGCTTGCCAAGATTGTGGTGCGCCGCCGTTTGGGTCCGGTCCTTCGCCAGAGCTGTCTCGAATAGTTCATACGCGAGGTCCAGATTTCCCAGCGCCATCTGTACACAACCGAAATTGTTGTTGAGGGCCGCCGACGCAACGCCCCCTTGTGCGGCCTGATGCAGGTCTTCGACTGCACCAGGCAAATCCCCAATGAAGTATCGCGCCAGTGCCCGGGCACCCGCTGCACGAGGATGTATTCCACCCGTCTGGGCGATGACCTGATCGAGCAGTGATAGCGCTTCACGGTAGTGACGCTGACGCACGTGTAGTAGACCTCGATTCAGTTTTGCCGTCGAGTGTCCGGCGGCAAGGGCCTCATCATAGTACGTGATCGCCGTGGGGGGATCGCCCAACCCTTCGGCGACGGCACCCAGATTATTGATGGCCTCTGGCAAGGTCGGGCGCAACTGCAAGGCTCGCTCGAGGGCTACACGCGCTTGTTTCAAGTGTCCCTGCGCGGCCAGCAACGCACCCAGATTGTAGTGTGCTTGCGGTTGCGCGGAACGGATCTGCTCAACGAGCAGTTGCTCGGCGTCCTGTAGATTCCCTGCCAGCCACGAGGCGACAGCAAGATTCACCCGCGCAGCCGGGATGTCGGTTGCTGCGGCCCACTCGATCGCGGCCTCGTCATGACGACCGGAAACCCAGAGAGCCAGCCCTCGCAGATTGGCCGCAGACGCTGTCTCGTGATCAGCGAGTAAGCGCAGGGCTGCAGTCGCATCGCCCTGCTGCAGCGCTCGGGCTGCAGGCAGCAATTGATCGTCCGTCTCGACCAGGCTCAGTAGGGGACCATCCAGTACGCCCCCTTCATCGATAACAAATTCCAGTTGCAGGTTATAGAATCGTTTGGCATTCTGCGTTTGCTCTGTCGCTCCTGCAAAGAGTGCCAATTCGCTGTGATAGTCCTGGTTTCGCGCAAAGGTGGTCGCCGCCAGGGCAAGCACAGCCAGAGCAAGTACCCAGCGCCTCGCCGTAGATGGCAGCGTCGAACCGAGCCAACCAAGCAGGAACAGGGGCGCGACCAGGGGCAGATACATGCGGTGCTCGACGAGCAGATCGCGCAACGGCACCAGGCTCGATGTGGGTGCGAGAATCCCCGCAAACCACACGCCGACAAACATCAGACGCCGTCGCCGCACCAACCCGTACACCACGCCAGCCAGAATGAGAAAGATGAACAGGAGCAAAGCCCACTGTGGTCCATCGGAGACGGGCCAGCCATGATCCATCATGAGGGGTCGAGGCCAGATCACCAATTGCAGATAGTGTAGGATCACACCTGGTTGGCTGATGAGATAGTCAATGCGCCCAAAATCCTCTGCATCGCCACGCACCTGCGCCACGAGTCTGGCAGGATTTGTGAGCAGTAGACCACTCAGGACGGCGACGACCGGGGCACCAAGAGCCAGATATAGAACCCGGCGCTTGCGCCACGTCTCGCGCCAAATCCCCGTGAGAATCAGCATGTCAAACAGCAGCAGAACCACTGGCAGGGTGACGGCGATCTGCTTCGTGGCCATCGCCGCCCACCAGCTCAGAACAATCAGCGCCCACCATGCACCCTGCCGGCGCAGGCCATCCTCAGCAATCGACACACTGCGAAGCAGCGCATAGAAACACAGGACATAGAGAAGACTGGCCAGCGACTCACCACGTTGAATGACATAGGTCACGGCCTGTGACGTGAGCGGATGGACGACCCACAACAACGCCGTCCCACCTGCCAGATCCCGGGGATGAACACGCCGCAGATATTTGGCGATGCCTTCGATTTGCAGGGTACGGCGCAGTGATCCGTATAGCAGGAGTGCCGTCGACAGATGGATGGCAACATTCACCACGTGATACGACCAGGGAGCCAGTCCACTGATGGCAAAATTGATGGCGAGCGTAAAGAACAGTAGCGGCCGTGCAGTCCCCCGAGCCGCTGCCCAGGGAGGCCATAGATGCTCCAAATCATCATTGTCGACGATCCACGGCAGGTCATCGAAAACGAAAATTCCATCAAAACTGGGTAAATAGGCGAGTGAGCCCAGCGCCAATATCCACAGCGACCAGCTTGACCAGCGAAGCTCAGTGATCCTCATTGGCCGCGCACCTTCAGCATTCACCCCCCTCTATCCGGCACCCATCGATGGCTGACACACCGTCCCAGACCGCCGCAGACTCTGGCGCCGCAGACTCTGGCGATTCGGTTGCCGCCGAGAGCACCGTCCAACGCGCCTGGCTGGTTCTGGCCCTCGCTGTTTGGGCAGGTCTTTGTCTGGGTCACGGCACGGGTCTCGACATTGTGACACTGCTGGTAAAGTGGATACAGCTCCCTGGATCAGTCAGCGACCAGGGCGGCCAGGTTGGTTTCTTGTTGGGTGAGAGAATCCTCGCCGGTACTCTGGGTCTGGCTGCGGTGACCATTCTCGTTCTAATGCTATACAAAGCTGCGTCCTTTGGGGCCCTGGCTCTGGGCAGTATGGTCCCTGCCTGGATTCTTTGCGGTGCCTTCGGCTTGCTCGCCTGGAAACTGATCATCATTTACACGACCGAATTGGTGCACTTCGCACAGTACGCGTTGGTCGGCGTACTCTTCAGCATAGCCCTGGGTCGCGGTCGTCGCCCCCAGCTGGCATTTGTCCTGGTGTTTTTTCTCGGCATGTTGGACGAAGTTTGGCAACACTATGGTCTGCACGTCTGGCTCTTCGAAGAGCAGACGCACTATCTGGACTGGAGCGATCCATTCCTCAATGGCATCGGCGCCTTCGCTGGGGTGCTGCCCGCCGCCTGTTGGCTGCGACTGCGCGGATGCGGCACAACACAGATGCATGTCATCTTCGTTTCAGCGGGGCTGGCAACGGTTGCTCTTTTCCCACTGCTGCTGCTCGATCCTGCCACACTGTCATCCTGGTTTGGAAGCTATTCATACTATCCTTTCTGGGACGAGCACACCAACTTCAAACCCGTTCATTGGGTCACACCCTACGAAGGCATTCCCCTCATTCCCGCCTTCCTGCTGCTGGTGGGCTCTGTCCTGGACCCAATCCGCCGGGCACCGTCCGTAATGGTTCTGGCGATCTGTGTTTTGTTGGTCGGCGTGGCAATTCGGCCCCTTTCCAGGGCGAATGGAACCATTGTACACGAGAAGGTTCCCCACGCGCTGGTCATGCCCGTCGCTGAGAATGTGATCACCATCGATGGCCTTGCAGAGGAACCGGCCTGGGATCGTGCGACGAGGCTCGGTCCATTTCGTGACAATCTCTCGGGCGGCGATTCGGCGCCCACCTGTCGTGACCAACCTGCTCTACCGATGACCGAAGCACGCGTGTTGTGGTCTACGGAAGCTCTGTATCTGTCGCTATCTGTGCGTGACGAGGATGTTTGGGCTCGGGAGTATGAGCGCGACAGTCCTGGCATATTGGGCGACGAGGGGATCCGCTTATTGATCGACGATGGTGGCGAGGAGGTCCTGTTCTACGAGGTCGACATGTCACCGGCCAATGCACTTGTAGATATGCTGCAGCTCGTAGCGGGTCCACCCGTTGACTTCGACCCTTGGGCCCCTACGCTTGGCTGGCGTCAATTCGATGCTCCGCAGATTGCGAGTGCCGTTCATATCGAAGGCTCCCTCGAAATGGTCTCCTCCCCCCAGGCGCCGATCGTCTCTGCGCCGGATAGCGGTTACACGGTGGAGGTGCGAATCCCCTGGAGTGTCTTCCGCACATCAAGCAGTCCCTCGAGCAACAGTGCCCACATCGCCTTGCCACCAAAACCCTCTCATCGTTGGCGGCTGGGGCTCTATCGTTTGGAGACACCACGCCCCACCAACGAATTGGCCCCATGGGTGTCCGTAGAGGAAGCCCAGATGCAACTGGGTGTCAGCACTGGCCAGTGGCCAGCACTGATGGAGGAACGCGGATGGACTGTCGATGCTCAAGGTCGCGTGCCAGGGAGCCAGGTGTGGGGCGAAGTTGTGCGTCGTTGCGGTCGATTGCAGGCATGGTCGCCGACATTTCTCAATCTGCGTCAACCAGGTCACTTTGGGATGATCGAATTTTCACCGTCACCCTCCCTACACTGATTCGGCTCGGATGAAATCAGGAATCACACAGCGAGTCGCCGTCATCGATCTTGGCGCCAATACGGCCCGCCTCGTCGTGATGCAGCCAATGGTCGTGCCTTCATTGACAGAGTCCAACAGGATTTGAACCTGACGCTGCGGATTCTCGACGGTGAACAATAGGCGTTCTATGGGATCATCGGTGCGCAGCTGAGTAGAATCCGATCAAGCCGATCGGAGGTAGGCTCTTCTCTGACCCTCGGGGCCCTGCACCCTGGCCCTGCCCCTAAACCGGGCGGAGAGACTTGTCAGCAAGGATCCTGTCAGTGCCAAGCAGGTGAAGAGTCTCGAGCACGAGATCTCGCGACAACTGCCCACGATGTCCCTGGATCGACACCGTACGCGGCAACCACCTCGTCGGTTTGGGTGGAACGATTCGCAACTTGGGGAAGATCGAGACCCTGCGGCAGAAGAGCCCGCTGAACACGCTGCATGGCTTCTCTTGACACGTGATTCCACCGACGCAAGCATCGACAGCTTCATCGAACTGCCTCTGGCAAGGCGCCAACGCATCGATGGCTTGAGTCCAGGTGGTTTACGTGAGGGCCTGTTCCTCGAACACTTCTGGGATCACCTCGACTATCCGGTCATCGACAATGTACGCGGCGGCGCTACTGCACGACCTGGGGACGACGATGCTCTGCCGATGACGCTCGTTGCCGATGAGCATCCAGCTGTGGAAATATAGGAGACGCGGCGCAATGCCCTGCCGCTGATGGAGAGTGCTTTCGGCCGTCGCGTAGTGCTCGACAGTATGGCTGCCCCCCAAGACTAATCGGGTGGACCTCTTCCGCATCCGTGCGAAGGGGCTTTTCTTCTATACAACGAAGCAATTTTCAAAACCTATCCAGGATAAGTCACCCAACGTATGTCTGAAGCTGAGAAGATCATCTATTCCATGGTGCGTGTGTCCAAGACTATCAATCGCAAGGCGATACTCAAGGACATTTCGCTCTCGTATTTTTATGGCGCCAAGATTGGCGTGCTGGGGCTCAATGGATCCGGCAAGAGCACACTGCTGCGGATCCTCGCGGGCGACGACGACAACTTCGATGGTGAAACGCACATCGCGCCGGGGCACACGATCGGCATGCTCGAGCAGGAGCCCCACCTGGAGCAAGGAAAGACAGTTCGCCAGGTCGTAGAGGAGGGTTTGCAGGAGACCGTCGACCTGGTCAAGGAATACGAACAGGTTAACGAGAAATTTGCCGAACCCATGTCAGATGATGAGATGAACGATCTCATCGCCCGGCAGACGCAGCTGGCAGAGAAGATCGAACAAGCCAACGCCTGGGACCTCGACTCACGACTCGAACAGGCGATGGATGCCCTGCGCTGTCCGCCAGAGGACACGGTCGTCGACCAGATCTCAGGTGGCGAAAGACGACGCGTCGCCCTGTGTCGACTCCTGCTGAAGAAGCCGGATATCCTCCTGCTCGATGAACCCACGAATCACTTGGATGCCGGATCGATCTCCTGGCTCGAGCATCACTTGAAGTCATACGAGGGAACCGTCATCGCCGTAACACACGATCGTTACTTCCTCGACAACGTCGCCGGCTGGATCCTCGAACTCGATCGCGGCGAAGGATTACCCTTCAAGGGCAACTACACATCCTGGCTCGAGCAGAAGCAGGACCGCCTCAACCAGGAGGAGAAAGTCGAGGGCGATCGCCAGCGGACACTGCAGCGCGAGCTCGACTGGGTGCGCATGGCGCCCAAAGCAAGGCAATCGAAGAACAAGGCGCGTGTGCGCGCTTATGAGGAGTTGCTCAACCAGGACCGATCACAGCAGGATCGCGATCTACAGATATATATCCCGCCCGGCCCACGCCTGGGGGATGTGGTGATTGAATCAAAGAATGTGACCAAGGGATTCGGCGAGCAATTGCTTTTTGATGAATTGTCTTTTGCCTTACCACCGGGTGGAATCGTCGGAGTCATCGGCGCCAATGGCGCGGGGAAGACAACCCTGTTTCGCCTGATCACCGAGCAAGAGCAGCCTGACAGTGGTGAGATCCGTATCGGTGAAACGGTCAAACTCGCTTACGTCGACCAGAGTCGTGACGTGTTATCCGGCGAAAAGACCGTCTACGAAGAAATCTCTGGCGGTGAAGAAGAGCTCGAGTTGGGCGAGCGCACAGTCAATTCGAGGGCCTATGTGAGTCGCTTTAATTTCGGCGGTGGCGATCAACAGAAACTGGTAGGCGATCTGTCAGGTGGAGAACGGAACCGCGTTCACCTCGCACGGATCCTCAAGGAAGGGGCCAATGTCCTTCTTCTCGACGAACCGACGAACGATCTCGATGTGAATACGATGCGTGCCCTCGAGGAGGCGCTGCTCGGTTTCGCGGGATGCGCCGTCGTCATCAGCCATGATCGCTGGTTTCTGGATCGCATTGCCACCCACATTCTCGCTTTCGAGGGTGACTCGAGTGCTGTTTTCATCGAAGGCAATTGGACGGACTACGACGAGGATCGCCATCGCCGTCTCGGCGACGAAGCAGACCAGCCACATCGAATCAAATACCGACAGCTGACACGTTAGAGGTCTTAATGGGTACAATCATTGGCGCCGGCGCTGCATTCGACGCGACCGACACCGCTCGGATCATGGCGGCCCTCAAGACTGACGGATATGCGCACCTTGGCCCCGTCCTACATCAGGATGAAGTCGAAGTGCTTAGAGAGGCCGTTGTCCGCAAGGCGGAGGATCCGCGAATTCTTGCAGATCCCGAAGGCGACCACATTCGCGGCATCAGTCTCATGCGCATGTTCGAATACGACAATGCCTTCCGAGATCTGATCGTCCGCGATCCATTCGTCAGCCTGGCAGAAGCCGTGCTGGGCGACGACTGTCACGTGATGGCACAGAATGCGCTGATTTATGGCGAGGGCCAGGGCGGCGGCTGGCACGTCGACGATGCGCTGCAGTTTCCTCTACCTGCCGAGGCTGAGAGCCACGATCCTGAATGTGCGCCACCGTGTCTGGTCATGCAGATCTTTACGCCGCTGACCGACATGGATGCGAAAGCCGGTTGTACCCAGGTCGTGCCCGGCAGCCACTTATCCGGTCGACGACCAGACGCGGGGGACTCTCCCAGCTTCCGGGGACAGGGGCCGATCTCGCTCGAAGCCAAGGCGGGTGAGGCCTATCTGTTCAACAATCAGATCTGGCATCAGGGCGCCAAGAACCAGTCGACCACCCCACGGGTCCTCGGCGGCGTCACCTATTCGCGTCGCTTCGTCGCCCAACGCTTCTACCCCTTCGTTGACTATCAGATGCCGGCGCATATCTGGGAAGGTGCCTCTGCCAGACTACAGCGTCTACTCGGCCGTCACGAAAAGGGTGCGTACGGTTGAGCGCGTGAGCCCTGCACCTAGTGTTTTTCGGAACCTGCCTTGTGTTTTCGGAACCTGCTAGTGATTTCGGAAAGTAGCGGCCTCGCCCGGGGCCGGTGAGTTGTCGAATGATCCGCGCGCCCGCACAGCCTGCTCTCCGCCCAAGGCCTCCACTCGCGCGGCCTGATCAGCACGCGCCTGCGAATCGACAAGCTCAGGATCGAGAATCTGCCGTAATCTCAGGTCAAAACTTGCCACCACTTCCGCGTGGTCTGCTGAGCCGGCCAGATCATTGAGTTCCTCCGGATCGGACACCATATCAAACAATTGTGCCGGTGCACCCACATAATAATTGTATTTGTGGCGCTCATCCCGAAGCATGTAGGAAGCGTGCTGAGATCCTACGGCGTGATACTCACTCAAGACCGTTCGCTGTGCATCCGGATTGCTCGCGATCGTCCATAGTGATCTTCCTGGGAGCCCGGCATCATCGTTGTGGGACGCAGCCCCTACTGACTCGATGATCGATGGATACAGATCGACAAGCGATGTCGGCGTGCGACAAACAGCCCCCGGCGGAACGTCTGGCCCGGCAGCGATCATGGGGATCGCGGCGGACTCATCGTAAAGGCTGAATTTTCCGAAAATGCCTCGGCCACCAAGATGTTCACCGTGGTCGGAGGAATAGATCACTCGCGTACGCTCGGCGAGGCCGAGTGATTCCAGCTGCGTCAGGACTCGACCGATCTGTTCGTCGAGAAAACTGCAGGCACCATAGTACGCCGCAAGGAGACGGCGAATTTGCGGCTCTTCGAATGGCGGATGGAAATCGAAGAAGCGCCGAAAATGGTCGATCACAGGATGCGCCGGCCAGTCGGATTGTCGCCATTGCGGCGGCAGGGGCAGATCACGCTCGGCGTAGTGATCGAACCACTCGGGGGGGCAGATATATGGCGGATGAGGACAAACGAAAGACAACATGAGGGCCCAGGGTTTGTCGTCGTCCCGATGCGCCGCCAACCATTCGACGCCACGATCGGCATTGCGGCGATCGTATTGCAGATACGTCGAGTCGCCACCACCGGCATCCAGAATGCCACTTCGTTTTCTGCGTACAGGACCATCATCACGCAGGCATCCCAGCACATCTCCGACACCGTCGACGACGTGTAGGGGGTCTATCGTTTGCGAGAATCCGTGGTCATGTTCTGGACCGCTGAAATGCAACTTGCCGATCGAATCGACCTGGAATCCTTGATCACGCAGACGCTGATGCCAGCTGGGTTTCTGACCATCGTAGGGGAATGCATTGTCCCAGTAGCGGGCATCGTGCACCCAGCGCCCTGTTGCCAAGCTCGCACGGACGGGAACACAAATGGGACAGTTGGTGTAGGCCGTATCGAACCGTGTGCCACGTTCGGCCAGTCGATCAAGGTGTGGAGTACTTGCCACTCCCGCATAGCAACTGAGGCCGGAGCGTGTGTGCTGATCGGAGAGAATGAACAGTGTGTTGGATGCATCCACTTTGCGTCTCCACAGGGGGTGAACAAGGTGTCATAGACATTCTCAGAAGCGGACACTGACCTCGCCATTGTAGACACGACGCCCGAGACCTCTGGGCAGCAGCGACATCGAGCCGTCGGGGGCTGGCAGTTGGCGATAACCGACTATGTTGAATGCATCGAAGAAATTGGCCACTTCTTCGCGTACCTCGATTTCGAGGTCTCCTAAGGAAAAAACCTGGGTCATCCCCACGTCAAAGCGCATGTAGGGATCGTCGCGACGGGAATGACGTTCGCCCAGGGTAAAACCAACGATCTGATCATCATCGATCAGCGCGAGCTGTGATGTAAAGGGGAATCCGGAGCCATAGAGGAAACGTATGTGGAAGCGTGACGCCCGCATCCATCCAATACGAAGATCCATCTGATCCTCCAGATAGGTGGTGACTGTATGTCTTTGGTCGCTGACAGTTGGCACCCATCCAGCACCGTCGTTGGTGAGATTTTCCTCGGAGTCGAGGAAGCTATACGTGACCAGACCAACGGCTCGGCCCACCTGGCCGCGCATCATCCATTCTGTTCCCCAGGCACGTGTTCGACTGTCATTGGTTGGCGCGTAGCGCACCTCTACATCGTCCATGGTCCAGGATATTCGGTCCCAACCGCGTCGGCCGAAAACTGTTCCTCTGATTCTCCAGCGGTCCCGCTGGTGCTCAATCTCGACATAGGCATCCGCCCCCTTCTGTGCATCTGGAGTTTCGGCGCCCGATGCGAGCAACTGCTTGTACTGCGCCGCTTGTGCAGACAACCCCCCAGCCATGACCCAGCGAAATCTGCCGTGCTGCCGACCCAATCTCGCCCGCGGCAATAGGAGCCACTCATCCGACTCGTCCACGTGCAACGCACGGGCCTCCCAGCCGCCGATGAAGGCACCTGGTTGCCAATTGAGACGCACGTAGCTCCAGCGATTCAGGAGCGTTCGATCCACCTCTGCCTCGTCTGCGGTGGCGGGCAATTGCCTGCCTTCTAACCACAACGAGTCCGCGGCGAGGCGGTTTGCGTCGAGATCCGTCTGGCGTAGCCCCACGCCCAGCTCCCAGGCGTCGGAATGGTCTGGTAACAAGGAGATCGCCGCCTCCAGTCGGGACTGGTCCAACTGACCTTCGACGATTTGGCGTGTTTCTAGCCAGTCTGAGACAGAGGCCTGGACAGGTGACCCGGAGGCCCAGTCGGCGAAGAAACTCAGGTCTGTGTCTTCTCTTTCGTCCCGCCTGATGGCACTTCCCTGCCAGCGCAGGCGCCAGCGAAACAAAGGAGTCGTCAACTGGGCAGCGACAAGGTCTGTGTCGTATTCGAAGTTCTCCACACCCGACGCGTCGCCTATGAAGCCACACGTCATCTTAGCACCTCTGTGGGGACGGAAGTCGATGCAGTCGTCCCGCAGTTGACGAAACGATGGCTGTAGGACGAGTCCACTGCGAGCGGACACACCGAACAGGTGTCCGTCCAATTTTTCGCCGCGCCACAGAACCAGAGCCTGCACATCGCCGTACTTGGGTGCCACATCACCAGTCGTCTGTAGATCACGCGCGAGCCGTCCAAGATCTGCGCGGCGTGCGCCGGCAATCCAGCTGAGTCGTCCCGCACGGGCACTGAGCGTCGCCGCCTGTCGAGTCGCGCCGCCGCGCAGCGAAATCTCGAGTGAATCTGGTCGGCGGTAGTGGACGTCGATCACACTGCTCAGCGCGTCCCCGAGATGGGTGTGCAAAACGCCTGCGTGAAATTCCAGATCGCCGACGAGGTCGCCATTCACCAGAGACATGGTCTCGCCCAGCCCATTGCGCAGCATAAGAGGAGGTTGAACTTCGACGCCTTCGATGTAGAGAAGATTTTCGTCGAAACTGCCACCGCGTACGTGATAAGAGCTGGGAGCTTGGTCACCTGCAGAGGCGACACCGGGTAAGACGCTCGCGATGCGCAGCGGATCAGCCGTGGGCGCGGGATATCGCTGCAGTTCGACGGGGGCAAGCACCGTGACACCTGGCGGACTGGGCGCTGCGACGGCAATGGCGAGCCGTTCGGCAAGGCGATAGGCGATTCGACGCAGGCGGATCTGGAGTGTATCGGCACGCTCATCGACTCGCATTTGATGCTCAACCTGCGCAAATGCTCCCTGCCGCAGTCGCAGTCGCCAGACACCGGGATCTAACGACAGACCTGTCAGGCCGCCCGCATCGGTGAAGGAGGTCACCGAGACTGCCCCTTCTGCCTGCCGCCCGTCGGGGAGAACACGAACCTCGACATCCTCGATCGGCTCGCCGCTTAGAGAGTCGACGACGCTGACAACGATGCGCGCCGCCAAAGCTGGCCAGGGCAGGGCACACAGGAAGAGGAAAATCAGGATCGAACGAATCTCAGACCTCTTACAGTTTTTCAGACCGCTACCAATTTTCAAACCATCGAACAGACTTTGAGTCAGACGCCTATCGTCTCGACGCCGTGCCGGCAACCCGCCCAAGCTAAGCTGGCTCAAGGTCGTTGGACGGCGACAGCGGTTTTAGCTACGCTGATTGCCATGATGATCGTGCACATTACGCGCCACGGCCAGGTATTTCCTGCCGGTAACGAAAGCTGGTCCCATGCCGACTCTCCACCGGGGGACGGGCCACTGAGCGAACTGGGGCAGCGGCAAGCAACCTGGCTTGGCCCACATCTTAAGACGCTCGCTTTCAAGGGCTCCATCTTCTCGTCTCCCTATCGCAGAACCGAGGCGGAGTGGCTCCCTTTGTTGATGGTCTGATCGATCAGGATTCGGCAGATGCCGACAGTCATGTTTTGCTCGTCGGGCACGGCGCCTCGACGGGGGGCGTGATCCGCCATTTGCTGCGTCGCTGCGCGCCGGCACGGATCGGTGCACCGGATCCGGGCTGGCATTGTGGTCTCACCAGTTTCTGCTGTCATGGTGTCGATGGGCCAAGCGAGTTGATCCGACGGATGGAGACCGTCCACCTACCAGAAGAAGCCGTCACGTCAAATGCGCAGTCACGTGCTGACGTCCTGGCGGCCAGGCAAGGCAACTAAGGAGACCTATGTCGATGGCTCATATCCAGGCGCACGGTCGATCCACTTCTCCCGGCTGGGCGATAGCGCAGCGCCATCTGGTGAAGGCCATGAACCGCGCTGCGCACAGATTTGTCGACCATTCGACCGCAGAGGACGGCTCGCTGATTCAGCGCAGCGTATGGACGAGCATGGATGGCACAGACAATGGCTACGAGGCCTTCCTGTCATTCCCCCTGTTCTATCTGGTGGGGGGTGCCGACCAGATCCAGACGATGGCACGTCGCGAGTGGGATGCCATTACCGCTCAGTATGAAGGCTATGGAACCGTCGAACGTGGTTTCGTCACGGGCTTCGATTGGTTTCACTCCTCCGAGAGCTATCCCTACATCTACTACCTGTCCCTATCAGAGCCGGGCAACGCACAGGACCTGGCTCGTGCCACCAGCTATGCGGGGATGTATATCGGCGATGATCCATTGGCACCTAATTGGGACGCGGAACGAAAGCTGTTGCGGTCCCCCCTCAATGGCAGTCGTGGTCCACGCTTCGATACAACCGTCACCGATTGGGACTATCATCGCCCAATTCTCGCCAACTACCTGGCACCCTTTCAGGACCTGCCCGGTGGTGATGGAGGAGATCCACATTTCCGCGTCGATTGGACAGATGATGAGCTCTTTGAGCAGATCCTGCAGCGCATCAATGAGCGCATGACCCATGGTGATGTGCCACTGAATCTGAGCGCCACGAGTCTGGTGACCCATGCCTATCTGCATACCGGTGAAGATCGATACCGACAATGGGTCCTCGACTACCTGCAGGCCTGGATGGATCGCCGCGATGCCAATGACGGTATCGTGCCCGACAATGTCGGGCCCTCCGGCGCGATTGGTGAGAGGATGGATGGCAAGTGGTGGGGAGGATATTACGGATGGCGCTGGCCACATGGAGCACGCAATATCACGGAACCTGCCTTCGTCGCCGGTAGTTGTGCGGCCCTCATGACAGGGGACTTTTCCTGGCTCGACCTGTGCCGGTCACAGCTGGATCAGCTGTGGGCTCTACGCCGCCAGGAGGATGGCAAGTGGAAAGTTCCTGCCCGCCATTCAGATGGTGGTTGGTTTGATTATCGTGAACCGGACCCGTGGCTCTTCATCCACCTTGCCTATATCAGTCAAAGCAAGGAGGACTTCGCCAGACTAGACGAAGTCTTTCCAGATCGCAGCAACTTCTCTGGTCTGCCACCAGATTGGGGTGCTGGCAAAGCAGGAATTTGTCCCCCCATGGCTTGGCACCTGTGGAATGAAGGAGGCAACCCGGACTTCCCACTGCAGGTTCTTCAGACCACGCAGTCCTCGATGCAGCGAGCTTTGGAGAGGATCGAAGCGGATGATTCTGACCCGGAGACTCGAGAGTGCTATCACTTTCAGCCCCTGAATCCAGTCGTGCCTGAGGCACTTGTGCAGCTGACGATGGGAACACCGGCGGCACTATACAATGGCGGACTGTTGCAGAGCCATTTGTTGTATTTCGATGCAGAGCGACGTAGACCTGGGTTACCTGACGCGGTCGCGGCTCGAGTTGAGCACGTGAGCGCAGACCACGCCGAGACCGTCCTCGTCAACACGGATGATCTGCACCCACGGCAACTGCTGGTGCAAGCCGGTGCTTTTGGCGAGCACTCCTTTTCGGGCGGCGTTGCAGTAAGCCCTGATGGAACAACCGCGCCGATACAAATCGACACAGGCCGTCATGTAACCGTCGACTTGGGACCTGGTGCCAATATCCGCCTTCGACTCGACATGAACAGATTCGTCCATCGTCCAAGCTACGACGGCCCCACCTGGGGAAAATGAATCATGGCACCCAAGCGTCTCTATTTTCGGTCACCCTGCGGGGATTGCCATCGCCTTTGTTGCCACGCGGGGCTTGGAACGGTTCTTTGCAGTGGGCGGGTATCTGCGCACGCTATCGATGGTCGAGCGGCTGACAACACAGCCCCTATGGCTGCAATTCGTCGTACTTGTGGTCTTCAAAGACTTTCTCGAATGGCTCGTACACAATCTTCTACATCGTGTCGAGTGGCTGTGGCAATTTCACAAACTCCATCACAGTATCCAGGAATTGGACTGGATCGGGAACATGCGTTTCCACTGGATGGAGATCGTCCTCTACAAAAGCCTGACCTATCTGCCACTGGTCGTGCTGGGAATTGATGGCGGCGTGATTCTTTGGGTTGCCATCACCGGGACACTGATCGGCCATCTGAATCATGCCAATCTGAATATTTCCTGGGGCCCGATCAGCTCGGATTCCACGACATCGATCCAGTTCCGCCGCACACTCTTACGACGATTGATCTATCCATTCTGGAAATAGGCCGAACTGCCTCGAAGTATAGGACGGTGCCTGCAGCCCGAAATGCTTCACGTTCGGTCGAGCCGCCAGACATCGGACGTCATGTTGTTTCCTGCCACCATCCACACAGCATCATCGAAGACATAGACACTTGCGGCGTGACGCGGCGCCCAGGGCGTGTCGGGCAACTGCGTCCATGTGGTTCCGTCGGCACTCGACCAGACATCGTTGCGATTCCCCGTGTCGACATGATATCCCTCCATCGCCCACAACCGGCCATCCCAAGCGGCGATCTCGTGATACTGCCGCGGTGGAAATCCCTCTGGCGTGTGACAGGTCCAGTCGACACCATCTACCGTTGACCACGCATCCCCATAGAAGAGACGTCTGGGTGTTGTCGGCGTTTCGTAGGTCCCGCCGCCGAGCAGCCACAGTCGCCCATCCTTGACGGCTGAGGCTCCGACCATACCGCGCGGTGCCCAGGGTGCCTTGGCCTCTACGCATTCCCAGGACACGCCGTCTTTCGTGCGCCAGACATCCGCATGGAAACACTCATCAGCGCCGGGAGAGAATTCAGGCATCGTCTGGCCACCGATCACCCAGATATAGCCATCGAAGACGATCGTTTGATGCAAGGCACGAGGCGACCAGGGGACATTATCGGCGACGAGTTCCCACGTGGTTCCATCTACCGTTCGCCAGACATCACTTTGATAGTGCCCTTGGTTGCAGTCTCCACCAACGATCCACATGGCATCATCATGCACCGCGTAGCCCGCCGTGTGTCTGCCTTCCCATGGGGCGTGGCCATGGAATGTCCAGTCCTGTCCATCTCTCGATGACCAGATCTCTGAATTGCAGTCGTGCGGGAAATTCACTCGATCTTCAGGATTCCAGCCGCCGAGAAACCACATCTGATCCTTGAACACAAGTGCCCCCGCCCCGTCACGGGGCGCAAAAGCTGCGTTGTCCTGAACACAGGTCCATCGGTAGTTTGTCGCCATGAAGATCTCTCTTCCTCTTATGAGGATGTTAACGGACAGGCATCTCGTAGATGAGATAGGGTTCCTGTTTCATACCCAGAGATTCGTAGGTATTTTGGGCCCTCTCATTGTCATACTCTACCTACAAGCGCAGACCGCAGACACCCGGACGGCCTCGGCGAGCTCGACGATCCACGCATACAGAGATCGAAAGACGCCTTGGCGCCGCGCGGCGGCGGTTACGTAGACACTCTGGATCCACCACATATTGCCATCGCGCCAGTCGCTCCATTCGTGTGTGATCATCAGACAACCGATGACCCTACCGTCAATCTCTGCGACAATATAGAATCCAGCACCGGCACCCCGAAGAAAACGCGTGACACCGCTTGTCACCGTCGCGAGGTCGAGCTCTTTCCCTTCTGTTTCGCGAGCTAGGGCTCGATTGAATTCAGCGATCGTCCCAGCGTCTTCTGTCGCGGCAAGTCGGATACTGACCGGATCAGGGGCACTCTCGTCTCTGCCCCCCCCTCATCTATCCTCATCCTGCGACGACAATGGATCGTCCGATAGCCCAGGATCTTTGGGTATCACCGCGTCGAAGTCCGCCAGAATTCGTTCATGCCGCTCCACAAGTGCCTCACGAAAACCTGAATGTGTAAAGATGTAACGACGATCCTGACGAATTCCGTCAAAGATTCGCTCGGCGATATCCTCTGGATCAGATCCCTCGGAAATTCGTCCTTCGAGCCAATCGTGATTCTGAATCATCTTCTCCGATGTCTCGCGGTCACGAGTCCATTCGTCTACAAGGTGCGTACGGACGAAGCCAGGGCAGACGGCAGAGACGCCAACCGTCGAACCCTCGTCCTGGAGCTGTTGGTCGAGTGAGTCGCTGAGACTCACCACTGCGTGCTTCGTCATTGAATAGATGGCGATCGCCGGAGCAGAGATGACGCCGGAGATGGAGGCCGTATTCACGATCCGACTTGGATTTGTCTGGTTCATTAGAGCCGGCAGGAAACTCATACAGCCGTTGATGACACCCCACAAATTCACGTCGATGATCTGGTGCCAATCGGCGGAGGCCGAACGCCATAACTGCCCCAGATCCCCGGCTGTGGCTACACCTGCATTGTTAAAGACCAGTGCAATTTCACGGTCCGACTCTTTCGCCAAGCGTGCCAACTCCTGCACGGAATCTGGATCCGCCACATCGGTAGCGGCCGTTGTGATCGGGGCTGAGCCCTGACGGCGAAGTTGCGCCGCCGCCGCATCGAGAGCCGCCGCATCGATATCGGCCATGATCACGTGCATGCCTTCGGCGACACAACGCGCCGCCAGGGCACGGCCGATTCCCTTCGCCGCGCCTGTGACGACGGCAACTCGGTCGGTGAAGTCCTGCATTCATTCCTCTCGGGATCAAGCCAGCCGAACGACCGACAGTTGCTCGTGCCTATAAAACCTCGAATTCGTTCTGCGATAGGCCACTTTCATAGGTCCGTGTCTCTCTGTGCTTGAGCTGTATGTTGCCAAAAATTTCGACACAGATTCGACACAGAGACGTCGGCAATATTGTGCAGCGTCACCGATGTCTGAGCAGGATCTTCCATGCGCACAAACACGCGGCGCCCCTCGGCAGCGTCCAGCACACCATTGCCCCCGCGTCGGAAGATCTCAGCGAGTCCAGTCCGCCTGACGAGGACATCATCGTTGTCGAGGGTCCGTGCCAATATCCGGCTGGGTGTCGAAGGAGCCTGGGCGAGACGTCGGGCAGCCGTCCGCCGCACGAGGACATCCACCTCGTTGAGAGCCTCTACGAGCTGCCATCTTGGCTGGAAATTCTTGTCGCGGCCAGCTGCAACAGCACGGATCGCCGTTACGCAGAGTCTATATCCAGAGATGAAGGAGTGGTCATCACATACCCCACCCACCCCATGAACGCCACCAAATCCAGGTGGCGCATCGACTGAGGATTCATATGTCTGACTTGTCCTATCGATGATTCAAACGTCGAGAATGACACGAGCCGCCTCGCTGAGGCGGGCTCTGGTTTCCTCTGACAACTGCGCACGTTGATCGGTCTGCTGCGGCTGATCACGGCGAGTGAAGTAAGAATGCAGTCCATATCTTGGTTCATCGGTGCGATTGAGCGTCCCTCCATGCCAGGTGTGGGAATTGAAGATGACGACTGTTCCTGCCTTGGCCGTCAGTACCACCTGATCTGGATGCGGCGCCGTCGCATCCTCGAGCGCGTCCTTGGGATGTTGGCCGGATCGATTTGAACCGGGCACGACACGAGTTGCGCCATTTTCTTCTACGAAGTCGCTGAGCAACCAGATACTGTTGCAGACATAGTAGTCTCCGGGGTCGACCGCCGTTCCCCAATCTGCGTGAAGTCCCTGGAGACCGTGTCCCGGCAAGGCGGCGCGACCATTGAGAGACGAGAGACGAAGCTGTGAGCCCAACACGTGGCTGATTGCTGCAAGCACGCGTGGATGGGTAAAACAGATCTCGAAGATCTCGCCTTTGTTCACCAGATTCGACAAGCGATTTGTGCCGGCCTCCTGGTGCACCTCCGTGCCCGCCGTCTCTCCTTCTTCTTCGACCAGTTCGTCGAAACGCTGTCGCAGATCCCTCACCTGGGAATCGCTAAGAATACCTGGCAGGGGCAAGTAGCCCTGGGTGTCCAGGAAGTCTCGCTCCTGATCACTGAGTAGATCCGGCGTCACCTTCAGCGCTGCCAGGGCCTCAGCACACGTCATCATCATCCTGTCCCCTTTGCGAGTCCGGGCAAACAGATCCGATAACCTGTGCCCTTTACCTCATCAATGACCTTTCGTGCCACCTCGAACTGGGTCGCCCCCGACAGATCGAAACTGTTGTCGTAGAGAGCGAACAAGGCTTCATCTACCGACGCGTTCTGCGTCTGCAGGAGTTCCAGGCGACGCCGGCAACCCGATCTGACACAAGCCTCAAAAAGTGTGGGCCAGACGCGAGAGCGCATCAAGGGCCGCATCGTCGACACAGCGCAGTCTGCGCTGTGTCTGTCAAGAGGGTCCTGCCGAAAAACGAGTGTTTTAGTTGCACTGACAAAAAAGACCCGGCCCGCAGTCGAACGTGACAGCCACATATCACCAACTGGGTTACAATGCAGCGAATCCCTCGACAACAGCTTTCAGTGTCTCTGGACGATCGGGAGACAGGGTCATCATCGCTCCGTGTCCACCATGTTCGACGATGGCTTTGCATAGGCGCCGTGTTCGCTCTGGGTCACCTCCGGCAGATACAGGTGGATAGAGTGGAACTTGGCCCGTCGTCTGCTTGGCAAGTTCCTCTACCTCGCGTTCATAGAGCGCCTCGATGGGCAGATCACGTCCGACCTCCAGTGCCGCCATGTCTCGCGGTATGGGCAAGTCGGCGACACCGAGAACCTGCAGGGCGGCATCAAGCCACTCCTGCTCACTTGGTTGGGAAACCGCCGCCAGCGCGCGACTCCACCCGAAGGCGGCATTTGTTGATGCCGTTGCCCAACCGACGACACCTCCTGAAGAACTGCCACCGGTGATATAGTCCGTAGCCAACTCCCAACCAGACAGGTCATGGCCTCCGAGCAGACTGATCGATGGAGCAAAGATGTCGCTGCCGAAGATCATGGAAGAATCCACATCCTGAATACGTTGACGAAAGCGCCTCATCTGATTCGCCAGCAGCGCAGAGCGCAGTCGGAACCAGTCTGTTACTTGCGTGGGCACACCCAAGGCCGCCACTAGCTGATCTGGTGGCAGTGTCGAAGCAGCGATTTGTCGCAGAGCGTCCTGTGTCACGCCCTTCAACGCACCGACACTGTCGCGCAGAGCTTGGTGCAATCCAGGCACGTCGAAGCCGAGGGCCTCGCCTTCGGCTTTGCAACAGGCGCAGCCACAGGCAGCAAGGGCAGACACACTTGCGGGTTGCGGATACCGTGCATGATCGACGCAGAAACCATCGAGATCATAACGTCGCGCGATGTCATCAAGACCATCCGCCGTCCAGCCGTTGATCGACTCACGACTTGGACACAATCCGACCCCCCAGCGATTGTCATCTGCGTGGAGCGCATCGCCATCAATCGTCTCGAGCGCATGTTCGGGATAGACATCTCCACCGTAACTCCATAGGCCGATGTGACCCCAGACCTCGATCTCTGCCGACGTGGCTGCTTCGATCACCTTCAGTAAAGGCGAGTCATCGAAGCCGCCAATGACTCCAGAGACAGGTGGATAGATTCCTTCCGCAGCCTTTGGCCACAGCTCAACGCGATCGCGCCAGTCTTGGAAGGGCCCGCGGGCGGCCAACTCGTTGCTGGCGCGAAAACCTGACGTGTGGCAGATCGGACTTTCGGGCATGATGGTCGTCAAGCCGATTTCATCACGCAGCTGAACCAATTGCTCGGGATGGGCAGCGACCTGCTCCGTTTGGCAAAACCAGATGAGACGACGAGGATGGGGCATCAAGAGCCTCCGACATGGGCCTGAAAGGGTTGACAGGGGGTTGGACCTGCAAAAGTAAGTTCTTCAGCCCCGTCGTGTCGCTATTGCTGAACAAGGACCGTTGTTTTATTCCTGACAAGGACCGTTGTTTTCGATATGAGAAAAACATCTGATTCGTCAATGAATCCGTCGATGCATCTGGCCATCGCTGGCGCCTGGGGTTACATCGGGCGCAAGTTCTTGGAGGCCGCACAGACCCTCAACTGGCAGCTGTCGGTGTACGATCCTGCGCCTGTGCCAGGAGATGTGCGCCTGGATGGCATCGAGTGCATCGCGACGGAGGATGAGTTTCTCGGCCTGCAGCCTGATCTGTTTCATCTGGCCCTGCATCCGGATGCACGAGATCTTGCCCTACAGCATCTGTTGGCACGCGATGGCGTCGCCATTCTCAATGAAAAGCCAATGGCAGCGCCGCAAAACCCGCACGACTGTGCCGGACTGCTGGCGCAGCTGCGCGCCAGCGCTGCAACCCCTGCGCCGATCCTGCTCTTCGACTTTCCCGAAGTCTTCGACCCCCTCACGACACGCATACTTGATTTTCTCAGGCAATTCAAAAATATCCAGGTAGACTCGATTGCCATTGAGCGGTCGAAAGATCGCGAAGATCCTGACAACCCACGCAATAAGAAGATGATGGTTCACATCCAGTATCAGGAGACCGTCCACTGCTTCGCTTTCGTTCTCTACTTACTGGGTCAACTACATGGACGGCCGGAGAATGTCATAGATCAAGGCCTCCGAATCCGTGGCGAAGCTGAGCCCTACGCTCCCCCTAACCCTCAGGACTACGATACTGTCGTTGATGGCAAGACCGTCTTCGAATGGCATCTCGGTGCCACGACCATCAGTGGCTGGACAGACTTCAAGGCGGGTGCGCCTTCTACCAAACTGCGGACCCTGTCCGGGGTCGGAGATGGACGAAACTGGCAGATTGAAGTCGACTACCTGGAAGGTGCCAAGAGACTGAGTATCGACGGAATCGACCAAGGCGTTGATGCGCGAGGCAGTTCCTACGTCGGTGTGCTGCAGACTTTTGTGGCATGGCTCTCCGCTGCACGTGGCGATCTCATGACTTCGACAGCCTATCCGAATGCCCGTTTCGCAGAATTGACCTACCAAATGTCATCGTTGCTATGGCGTAGTTGTTATGAGAATCGTGAATTCTCCCTATACTCGACCCAAGACTTGCTCGCCTTTGATGCGGACTTCGCCACCGCACAGCGCACCTTTGAGCGATACGATCGTGAAGGGCGCGGTTGAGCCCCGTGCCCGCCATTTCCGCAACACGGGCCAGACGCCTCGCGCTGGCAGCGCAGGGCCTCGACGGGTCATTTGGCCCGCCCGACGGCCCGAACGGCACCGCCGCCATCTGCCAACGACTCGGTTATGTGCAATCGACACGATTGCCGTCGTCGCCCGCGCCCACCATCACATCTTGTGGAGCCGCCAGCGCAGCTAGGTGGAGGCTGACCTTGACCATATCCTGGCAGTCGATCGGCGTGTGTTCGAGGGTTGGAGCCAAGAGAGCTCTGGAGATCCTGTTGGAAGTGGCGAGTTGATGATCAACAAGAGGCCGGGGTAGCGCCGTTGCGCGTGTGGAATCGAAACGCGGAGTCGCTGCGCATCACGTTGCAGCAGAGCCTTGAGCAAACAGATGCATCAGCGCGACCGCAGTCCGTCCCACCTCATGCGAGACGGCGTTGCGTCAGGCCATTAAGAATGCCGGCCCTGGCTCAGACGACACCCCATCAGAAAGCACTCTCGCTGTTGGTTAACGCACACCAGCGAGCGGTGAACAGATAGTCGATCAACAGAGTCTGCGCGGCATCGTCTGCGGGGGCCAGTTGCCTGAGGGCGTCAACCGCGTAAAAGCGATTGTAACGATTCTCGTCGCTCAACATCCCTGCGAGTCCGTAGATGGTGTCAGCAACCGCCTCGGGAGACTGCCGCATGGCCATCGCCGCATTGCGACGTACACGGTAGTCTTCGTCGCGTAAGCAGGCCGATACTTTGACCCGGGCACGATCAGTCATCTTCCTGCTGCGTCCCAGCGCCTCGATGGCATTGCGACGAACCCACCAGTGATCGTCGTCGGCGGCCGTGACCAGTTCCTCCATCACCTGCTCGGCTTCGATGGGGCGATTTCCGAGCGCGTCGGCAGCGCTGGCTCGGACCAGCCAGTGTTCGCCTGTCAGCAGGGCTGCAAGAGGGCCAATGGCACCAGGTGCGACACCCAGCGCCTGAGCTGCTACCTGCGCCGTGGGATTGGTCCCGTGTGCATTGTCTGCAGTCTTCGCCAATGCCCGCTCTTCAGCAGCCATCGCATCATCTCGTAAATGCTGAATCAGCGTCTTAACGCCGCTGTCTCCTGCTGTCGCCAATGCATAGGCCGCATGTAACCGAACTGACTCGTCCACGTCATTCAGCGCCGCTTCGAGAGGTTCAACTGCGTCGCCTGCCGCCCCGCAACCAGCCAGAGCATCCGCCGCCTTGCGTCTGGTCTGCCGTTCGGGAGACTGCAGATCCTCGACCAGGGAGCCGACTGGCTGGCCATTGCTCGCAGGTTTCGGGGTTGTGCCGTGAAGCCACGACCACACGTCATTGCAGACAGCCGATTCTTGCTGCCACGCGGCAGTTGCCGGCTCGACCTGCCCCGGCTCACTGGTCTCGGGCTCACGGGTACGAGCGAACTGGAACTTGAGCATGTAGCGTTTGCTGTCAGACATGTTGGCCATGGCTCGGTGCCAGCAGTCGAAATGCACGATGGACACGGTGCCCGCCTCGCCAATCAGTGGCTCAGCCTCTTCCGTCGCCTTCGACGGATCCGGATCCGAGATATCCTGAAACCACTGCTGCCCCGGCATGACCCCTGTGGGACCCATGTCGCTGGTTACATCCTGGGGATAGTAGAACGCCATGACCCACCGAAAACGGGGATGGCGAAGATTGTGATCGTACACATAACAATCCTTGTGCCATGATTGTCCTTTGCTACCCGGTGGATTCAGATGCGTCGCACGATGCGGATTCATCACGAAATCCGGACCGAGAAGACGCCCCAGTGCAGCGCGAACGGCGGGATCGTCGTAGACCTTGGCGATTTCCGGCACGCGCGGTAGAATGTTATTGCCAGGATTGCCTTCCTTGTCGAAGACATCGTCAATTTTCGAATACAGATTGGCATGAAACTCGCGTGGCAGGGTCGTGCGCACCACAAGGTGGCCGTCCTCGACGAAGCGAGCCAGGTCGGGATCAGTGAGGCGGTTCGTATCGATCAAAGTGTCACTCCTGCAATGTTGGAACAGCGGTCCTCACAACCTAATTGTCTCATGCTCCCCAACGCCAGCCTCGAGCTATCATTGATATAGAAGCCATGATTGATCTGAGTTTTCTGCGCACACAAAACCAAACAAACCGATGGCAGCCAGATAGTCACCGTCCAGATTAAAAATTTTCAGTTCCTGGCTGAGATGCTGCCTCATTGTTCATGGTGGAACCGCAAATTCGCGTGAGCGTCATCGTCTGTTTGATGACGAATCGCGACACCACCCCTTGCCAGAACATCAGCAATGGCTCAGGTGGAACAGGGCGCCGCACGAATTGGATTTTCCTCCACATCGCCCTTGACCTATCGCCAAGGATCCGCCATAATCGGTAGTAACTCGCCTGAACAGAAGGAGCTAAAATCATGACCAGTATTCGTAAATCCATCGCTGCCGCGTTCTTCGGTCTGGCCCTGGCTGTCGGCCTTGGGTTCGGCGTCACCGAATTGTATGCCAGTGTTACCAACGACAATGGCCAGGATTGCCCCAGCGTCTGCCCTCTCGATGAGCAAGCTGCTGCGACGTGCCCCGTAGACAAAGCTGCCACCTATCCATCAGAGGCCGCGGGCGCCTGAGCGCGACGCACGATCGAATGACCATTTTTTGTAGAAAAGCCTCCGGGGATGCCCGGCGGCTTTTCTCGTTCTACCCATAGTGTCCCCCATGGAGCCCATCGAGTGGATTCAGCGGCTGGCGCAGTCGGCTGGCCCCGTCGGACTGTTCCTGCTTTCGATAGCAGATTCAGCGGGGATTCCTACCGGCGGTGGTCCGGACGTGCTCCTGGTTCTACAATCATCCATTGTCGATCATACCAGGACGGTTGCTGTGCTTGTCGCGATCGCCGCGGTTGGCTCGACAGCAGGATGTCTGGCTATGTACTACGTGGGGCGGCGCAGTGGTCGGGTCGCGCTTCGTCGTTTCTCAGAACAGCGGGTAGAGGGGATTCGTCGACGACTCAAACGGCATGGACCATGGGTCATCATCCTCGCCGTCATGGCACCACCACCCTATCCGACGAAATTGTTTGTTTTGTGTGCCGGTGTCTTCGGTATGAGACCCATTCCATTTGGGCTCAGCACACTGGTCGGGCGTCTCATCCGCTATGGTCTGGGTGGTTATCTTGGGATGCGATTCGGCACAGAGGGGCTCGAGTTAGTGCATCAACACGCTGTCTGGATCGGGGGGGTATTTCTCTTCTTGATGATGGCTGCCGTTGTCTTCGCCCTGCTGCGACGCAAGCTCCGAACAGGCAAAGATTCTTCAGCCTGACGTATCGCGGAGCATTTGGCAGGACATGGCGAAGCCCGTTAGATTGACCCCCTATCAGTTCAATCCCACCCATTAGGAGGGCGAACACATGCCCTATCATCTACATCGCCCCGAAACTGGTGCGCCCTCCGTGCTCACCGAATCAGATGTGCGCCGTATCCTGAACAGAGATCTGCCCAACAAACAAATGCAGGAGTCCTCGTGGAAGCGTCTCAATGCCGGCGAGCGCATCTTTGTTAAGGGTGGTTTTCTGACCTGGGAACGCACCACAGAATAGGCTCGGTCCGGCGATGACGGAATTTAGCTGAGCCAGCTGAATTCCGGACTCATCGCGCGTTCACCGCCATGGGTTTTCATCAACTTGTCTTTGTCCGCATCTGACGTAGTCAGCACGTCGACGAGACGATCACATACCAATTCGACGTCATCATCGGTCAGTTCATTTGCATCGATTGTGAACCACCCTTCGTCCACATGGTGTGCCCGAACCCGAATCGATGGACGCCCGGCCTCGAGTACTGCGGCCACGACGGCGGCGCTGATATTTGCTCCATCTGGATCAATGCGAATCTGGGCACGACTGAATGGATTGCCATTCGGATCGTCCTCCACATCGAGGCCAACCCCATCGATTCCACGGAGTCGATCATGGATGCGGTCGCGCTTTGAGTCCTGCTGCGATTTCCATTGATCCGTGTCAGTTGCCATTCGCACTTCCAGCGAAGCGAGGACGCCAAATATCCCCTCCTTGCCAACCTTCATCGGACGCCCAATGCCACGATTCTGTAGATAGACAGCGTCTACCAGATCCCGACGTCCCGCGACAACACCTGCCGTCGTGCCACAGAGAAACTTGTGCCCCGAACAAATGGCGATGTCGGCGCCAGTTGCCAGAATCTTCGGCATGACGAAGGATTGCGCCGCAGCGTCGACGATCACGGGGACCCCCTTTGCGTGTGCCAGTTCCACAACCCTGGAGAGGGGAATGCAGCCGAAACGCGTCGTATGATGTGAAACGACGAAGACGACAGCTGCTGTATCGTCATCGATGGCGTGGGTCAGATGCGATTCCTTGGCGCCATTCACCGTGCCGATTTCGACGACTTGGGCACCTGCAAGCCGACACATTTGCGTGACAGGCGCACCAAAGTTCACGGCGTGCCCTTTCTGAATCACAACGCGATTCTTCATTCCTGTCGTGTCTGGCAATTGCGCCACGCGCCCAGCATCATTGCCGGTCATAGACGCAGCCACAGACAAGGCGATCCCAGCACCGGTACAAGCAGTGACACATCCCCATTCAGCGCCAAAGGCCTTGGCGATCGTCTCGCCTGCTCGCTCTTGAATTTCATCGAGATCGAAGAAGTGTCCAAGACTCGAGCTGACCTGGGGACGAATCTCGGGAAGCACAATCGCACCACCCAGGTGGGTCATCTTGCCACAGGCATTGACGATTCGGGTCAGACCATACTTCGCGTGTAGATCCAGCTGCTCGTTGCTCATCCTGCCCATCTCCCGATGTTGGCACCGCACCGACTGGCACGGATGTGTCCGGCACAACAGCACGATGTGCCTAATCCCTACAGATCGAAACCCGTAATCAATGGTGCTTCTCGCCGTACCACCAACCGCATAAAATCGGCCACAAACTGCATGTCCCGGATCTGTCTACCGCTACTGTCTGCTCATTGCGAATTCGGCGATTGTCGGTTAGCTTGCATAGAGCCTCAGTATGTAATCCCCCCCCAGATTTCAGCGTATTTCTCAGTATCCGCGTCCTCAAGTGCATCCTGCACCGAATACCCGGACGCGAGCTGCAACGAGTCTCGGGCAGTTTTTTTTACCATCCGGACAGGATTTCATGGATACGGAAACAACCTTCGAGCGCCTTGCGCTCATCCCGCAGCTTTTGCGTGCCCTCGCTGACGAGGGTTACACCACCCCATCCCCGATTCAACGCGATGCGATTCCCGAGGCCCTTGCTGGCCGGGACGTGCTCGCCACGGCACAAACTGGCACAGGTAAGACTGCTGCCTTCACTTTGCCAATGCTTCAGCACCTGCAAGAAACTCCCGCGCGAGGTAAGAGTCTTCGTGCCCTTATCCTCACGCCGACTCGCGAATTGGCGCTGCAGATTCAAGCGAATTTGGAGGCCTATGGCCGCCACTTACCTCTCAAAAGCACAGTGGTCGTCGGTGGTGTCGCTGCAGGTCCGCAGATCAGTAAACTCCGTCGTAAGCCTCAGATTCTGGTAGCGACCCCGGGTCGACTACTCGACCTGATGGGACAAGGCGAAGTTCGCCTCGATGCAATTGAAATTGCCGTCCTCGATGAAGCGGATCGCATGCTCGACATGGGATTCATTCGCGATGTGCGACGGATCATGGCCGCGCTGCCGACGAAACGGCAGACCTTCCTGGCTTCGGCAACGCTGCCGAAGGAAATCACGCAGTTGGCCCATGATATGCTCAACGATCCAGCCAGGATCGCTGTAGCGCCAGCATCGACAGTCGCCGACAATATCGAACAGCAGGTATTATTCGTAGAGAAGGCGAACAAACGAGCCTTACTCACGGAGATCTTGAAGGGCCGCGATGTGGAAAGAGCGATCGTCTTCACGCGCACAAAGCACCGTGCAAATCGCGTCGCACGTGATTTGGTCAAGAATGGCATCAGCGCCGACGCCATTCACTCAAATAAGAGTCAGGGCGCTCGCCAACGTGCCCTTGGTGACTTCGACGCAGGCAAAGTGCGTGTTCTGGTCGCAACAGATATCGTCGCCCGTGGTATCGATGTCGACGACATCACGCATGTGATCAATTTCGAGATTCCGAACGAGCCAGAGTCTTATGTGCATCGTATCGGCCGAACGGCTCGAGCCGGCGCCGATGGCGTCGCCATGTCCTTTTGTGAAGAGGACGAGCTGTCTTATGTACGTGCCATCGAGCGCCTGACGGGTATCAAATTGGCCTCTGCCGATGATCATCGCTTCCACTCTGACCGCATCGCCACAATGTATGCGGACGACATAGCCGTCTCTACTCCGACTCGAAACGGAAATCGTCAGTCCGCGCAGGACCGCCCACGGCGCCACCCAGGCAAGGGACAAGGCAAGACCGGTCGGCAGAGCTCAGGGGAGACCAAATCCAAGTCCTCGGGTCGAGGATCGACCGCAGATCGGGCACCAGCCTCTTCACGCCGTAAGGGCCCGCGCCCCGAAGAGGCTTCTCGAAGCAACACGCATCGCAAAGGTGCCAAAGCCAACGGCGATACCCATTCACCGGCGGCACCGCAAACCCAGAGTGCTTCGGGCGAGAGCACCGCTTCAAAGTTCGGCAGAGGTCGACGCTCCACCGCCAGGTAGACGCCACCTATCTTGAGCTAGTCGAGAAGCGAGGCGGCGGATTCGTCTATTGGCCAAAGAGCCATCAGTGGGGCACACGATCTCTTCCGTGAATTTCCCGACCCGCTATATGGCAGCGTTACGGATCGCGACGACTGGAAAAATCGAAAATGGGCGATGTTCTCTGAGCGGGCACCCTCAGGACCTGTCGAATTCACCGGTGAGGCGGACGCTACCATCCTCTGGCACCGCTTTCTTTGTCACGGGCGGTCCACGAATGTGTGTTCGCGTCCTCGGCAGGCTGTATTCTCCCGTTGGCATCGGTCAGATCGAGAAGAGATGACATTCGATGTGCCTGAAGATCTCTGGAAATACTGGGCCGAATAGGGACGTCTCGATCCAACGCGAACCAGTGCCCCTGGCGCCGATAGACCTTACGCCGTGCTGCCCGCCTCGTCTTCCATCAGGTCCTCGCGGTCGGCTTTCTTAGTCAGATGCTGTCAGGTGAGCCACCCCCCAAGGGCAGTGATCATGAAGCCCACGGCGAACCGATCCGTAGATCCTAGTAGCTGTTGCCCCACAGCATAGATGGCCCCCAGATCAGCAGGATGCAACCGGCGCAGGCGAGCAGATCAGCTGTGGCGAAATTCTTCAGCATCGCTTAGCTCCGATTGGCCGCAAAGGGCATGTGACGATCGAGGACAACGACAGAAACCATCATGCCAGACAGAGAGCACCCTCCCCAAATACCACTGGGTATGAAGCGCCGTTGTTGGTCACGGTTGCGGCATCCATGTAGCAGATACTGAAGGCGCGTCTGGATTGTTTCGTTCGATTGACGTCAGATGTGTGCAAGAGCCAATTGTGCAGCAGCACCACATCCCCTGCTTCCAGTTCGAGATAGACTGAGTCCGTTCGCTGGGAGACCTCCTCTACCATCTCATCACTGAGGAATCCTGAGCCCTGATCTGGATTCAGTAGTTTGCGGTGGGATCCAGGAATGACTTGAACGCAGCCATTCTCTTTCGTTGCTGGATCGAGGGCCGTCCACACGGTGATCTGTGGATCGCGGTCCAGATTCGTCCATCGATCCTGGTGCCAGACCAGATAGGAGCCGAGTCCGGAGGGCTTGTTCATGAACATGGCGCGGAAACAAGCCACATCCGTCGCTACGCCGTAGGCGTGGGCACAGATATCACGATAGAGTGGCTTTTGCATGTAGGCCAGGAACAATGGATCTATTTCAAGATCCTGGATCTTCCGATAGTCGAGATGCGCTCCCTTGTGCCCCCGCGACTGAGGCCCTGGCTTTGAATCCGGACCATCGGCTCGATCCAACTGCATCGACACCTTGTCATAGTCGATGTCCGCCGTGCCCATCATGATTTCGTCGATGCGCTGTTGAAGAGCGGCGGTCTCTTCTGCGCCAGCTGTTCCCAGGTGTAGGTAGCCCTGCTCCTGGAAGTCTTGCCATTGCTGCGGTGTCAGTGTGTCCTGTAACACGGTCTCGCATTCTCCTATCTGGGGCCGAATCTTACCTTACGCAGCCTGACGAGTGTCGAGCCTGTTCTGCTGATCTACAGATCGAACAAACCTGCGTGCCGGGCGACACGCAACAGTTGTTGTTTCTGCCAATCTGTGGCGAATCCAGGGACCGGCTCACGCACAAAATCGTTGGAGACCACACCACGCTCTACAAGCAACGTCTTCCACACACAGCGATTGCAGACGTCCTTCTCGTAGGCAGCCAGACGCGAAAAGGGCGCAAAGAAGTCCACCGCCTCGTCGGCCTGATCGGCCTCCAGCAAGTCCCATGTGCGTCGGAAGACATCGGGCATATAACATGCCGGCATCGTCCCACAACATCCAGCTTCAACTTCCTCGGGCAGGAACATGCCACTATTCCCGCCGAAAACGCCTTCCAAAGAGGTGCCGATCGCGGTAGCAAAACCCCTCGCCTTGTGGATGATGTTGCCGGATTCCAACTTCACATGCGTAAACCTATCGAATTTCTCTGCGAGTCCGATGATGTCACTCGTCGACATCTGAATGTCACTCAGCACGTGATCCTGCAGTACGAGAGGGATAGAAACAGCCTGATCGAGAATATGGAAAAAGGCTTCGATTTCTGCAGGTCCAGCCCGCCAGCGTCCGAAAAAAGGCGGCAAAGACATGATCGCACTGGCTCCTTCGGTCTGGGCATAAACGGCTGCCGCAGCTGCGACCGGTGCCGACGGATGATTCACCGTAACAATGACAGGCACTCGATCAGCGACGCGCTTGAGCACGAAGCTGAGCAAGGTTCGCTTCTCGAGCTCCGACAGCAGGTGCCCTTCAGAAGCATTCGCCAGCGTCACGAGCCCGTGCGTGCCTTGATCGATGCAGAACTCGATGAGTCTTTCCTGGCTCGCGTAGTCGATTGAGCCATCCTGATCAAAGCATGTCGCCAGGATCGGGAAGACACCCCGCAAGGGGGATGAAGTACTCATGCTTCCACGGTTCCATCTTCCTTGAGGAGCGGTCGACCCAGGCGTGGATGATAGGGCGGCTCGAGGACGGCACGCTGCGCGGGGGGCATGTCACTCAGTACGGCCTCGGGCCACGGATCGTAGCCGCGAGCGTAGGCAACATTTCCAGGTGACATGCGAAAAAGTACCGAGCGGCGGTCATGATCCGCCGTCCACGGAATCGTGCCGTGTGTGACGGCCTCGGTAAAGACAATCACATCGCCCGCCTTGCAGGTGATGTGTCGGACGATATCCTGATGCGCCTCCCACCTGCGAATCGGTGTCGGACAGGAAACATTGCCCTTGTGACTCCCGGGGATGACGACAAGTCCCCCATCTCCAGGATTCACGTCAGCCAACTGCCAGGCGACGACGGTAAGACCATTGTGCATGCGGCCATTTCGCCAGATGTAATACTGATTCGGATCGAAATCCGGTCCGGAAGATCCGTGGAACGTGTGGCCCTCGGCACCCTTGCGCATCGAGATCAGACCTGCATTGTGATCGAGGCGATACCCCTTGCCGATGATCGGGTGCAGGTAGGGCACCAATCGAGGATGGCATAACATCGATCGAAAAGGGTCACACCACGGATGATCCCAACCCAGTAAGCCGCCGAGGTCACCTCGGCCCGTGGTTCCTTTCAGCGTTGCCGAATCACTCGACAAAGACAGATCACCCGTGCGCTCGTTGATCTGGTCCGCGTGATGATCGATTGCCGCATTACACTGCGCAACTTCGTCTGCGTTGAGGACCTGAGGGATCACGATGTAGCCCTGCAAATCGAAGAGGAATGTCTCGGTTTCGTTCATAGTTTCGTTCACAGTTTCGTTCTTCGTTCACAGTTTCGTTCACAGTTTCGTTCACAGTTTCGTTCACAGTTTCGAGTGCTACTCGAACAGTCCTTCCCCTCTGGTTTGCATGTGGGCTGGTAGGGTTGGATCCCCACGTTCGGGCGCTTCGCCCTCCTCGTCCTTTGCAGCCAAAGCCTTAAGATCACTCTTGGTGATCTCGATCTGGTGATTTCCGAGTTCCTGTCGTAAGCCGAACAGTTTCTCGAGGATCTTGTAGATCTCCTTGCGCTTCTGTCCACGGATCGTACCCGTGATCACCTGCGCCGCAATCACAGTGGTGATCGCAACAGGCATCCAAAGGGCAATGGTATTTGTGCCTGGCAGCAGGGGTGTTTCGGACATGGGCAGCGCTGCTTTGGGCCTTGGTCGAAACTTAACATACCAAAGCCATGACTGGAAACCCCGGCAGCAGAAGTCTCGGGTAGCAGCCTCGCGGGTCTGACGAGGCCATTCTATCTTCTCCACATCAGAGCGAGCTCCGGATGAAAGGGACGAATCTCAAGTGAAAAAACCGAACATCATCTATATCCTCGCCGATGACATGGGCTATGGGGATCTGTCATGCTTTAACGAGGCGTCGAAGATTCAGACCCGCCACCTGGACGAACTCGCCGACCGTGGCATGAGATTCACGGACGCCCACGCAACATCTGCCGTATGCACTCCGTCGCGCTATAGCATCCTCACAGGCCGCTACAACTGGCGTTCGAGTCTCAAACGAGGCGTCAGCTGGAGTTGGTCTCCACCCATCATCGAGCCAGACCGGATGACGGTGGCCTCCTATCTGGCGGGACATGATTACACCACTGGATGCATCGGCAAATGGCACTTGGGCTGGGATTGGGCAAGACGCCACCCAGAGCCGGATGGAGACCTGACCGAGGAGGGTGTCGATCTGTCGAAACCAATCAAACGCGGCCCCACGACTGTGGGATTCGATTATTTCTTCGGCATCTCCGCATCTCTCGACATCCCGCCCTACGTCTATATCGAAAATGATCGTCCGACGATCCCTCCCGATCGCCGCATCGAGGCACGCAAAGGCAAAGAGTTCTGGCGCGAAGGACCCATCTCACCAGACTTCGAACATGCCGATGTGTTGCCACGTCTGACCAAGGAGGCCCTTGGCTTCATCGACCAGCACGCCGATGACGAGGAGCCCTTCTTCCTCTACTTCCCACTCCCTGCACCGCACACGCCCATTCTTCCACGTGCCAAGTTCCAGGGTCTGTCTGAGACGAATGCCTATGGAGACTTCTGTCTCATGGTTGACGACGTCGTCGGTCAGGTAATGGCCAAACTGGCGCATCACGGCATCGTCGAGGAGACCATCGTCGTCTTCACCTCCGACAATGGCTGTTCGCCTATGGCCGATTTCGATGAACTGGCCGAGGTCGGACACAAACCCAGCTATGTATTTCGCGGGCACAAGGCCGACATCTTCGAGGGGGGTCATCGAGTCCCATTGATCGTTCGCTGGCCGCAACAGATCGCCGCCGGATCGCAGTGCGAGCAGACGGTCTGCCTGGTTGATCTGCTGGCGACCGTCGCCGACATCCTCGGTGACCCCTTGCCGGACCATGCAGGCGAAGACAGTGTCAGCAATCTGCCCGTATGGCAAGGCGAGACTCTTGACGCCAACCTGCGGCAGGCAACGATCCATCACTCCATCGACGGATCGTTCTCGATTCGCGCCGGGCGGTGGAAGCTGGAGATGTGTGCCGGATCAGGAGGTTGGAGTTTTCCTCGTCCCGGCAAGGAGAGTGATGGCCTGCCACCGATCCAACTCTACGATCTCGATGACGACATCAGTGAGATAAGGAATGTTCAGGACCAGCATCCGCAGGTGGTCGAGCATTTGCAGGCGCTGCTGACCAAGTATGTCGAGGACGGTCGATCCACACCTGGCGCTGGGCAGTCAAACACCGGTGGAAATCGCTGGGAGCAACTTTGGTGGATGTAGATTGAAGACCACACCAATGGCCAGGCCACGCGTCGATCTCGAGTGGCTGATCGAACTCGAATTGCTGATCGCCCACCTAGGCCACTGGCAGAATGATGTGAGACGCCTGATCGACACAGTGATGGATCGTCTGATTCGCTACCCTTAGTTCAGCATCCACGCCATAGGTGTTGCCCGTATTCGGATTGCGATCGAAGCGCGGGAAGTTGGAGGAGGAGATCTCCAGACGGATCCGATGGCCCTTCTGAAAGACATTCCCCGTCACACCCACCTCGATGCGATACTCATAAACCGTTCCCGCCTCGAGAAGGCTCGGCGATTGGCGACTCTCACGATATCGTGCTCTGACGATCCCATCACACAAATTCATTGCGTAGCCATTCTCGAATACGTCGACGAGTTTTGCCGTCCAGTCTGTATCCGGCCCATCTGTGGCGGCAAACAGCACGACTTCGATCGGCCCGATCACCTGCAGAGCCTCAGATAGTGGTTCACTCGTGTAACACAGGACATCGCCGCGCATCTCAGCCGGGCGCTGATCATATGGCCCCCACGGGACGATGTGCGGAGAACAGCAGTTATTTCCACCGAGGGTCTGCACGGGAAAGTCAGGATCGTAAACGAAATGGTCCGGGGATTCATTCAGCGGCGATGTCGTCGTCAGACTGCCATCACCGATGACGGAATTCGCCTTACCCTCCGAGTGCAAGAACCATTTCTGCCAGTTTGTGCGTGCCAGAGGCCATTCGTCTTCATCGCGCCACTGATTGGCCCCCATGATGAACAGGCGCAGAGGCGACTCGCGCTCGATGCCATTGTCGATGCCGCGCAACCAGTGATCAAACCAGCGCAACTCCAGCGCCTCCAGGTCGTAGAGTGATTGCTGGCCGAAATCGATATCCCCCGTTTTCGTCGAGGTGCTCAACGCGTGCGGCCATGGCCCAATGATGAGTTGACTGTGCCGCGCGGCCTCTGATCCACCATGGTGGCGTAGGCCATTGAAGTTTGAGAAGGTTTGCGTCGCGTATATATCATACCAGCCGCCCATATTCAGCGCCGGCACGGTGATCTGCCCCCACTTCTGTTCATCATCCATCTGTGCCCAGTACTCGTCGTAACTGGGATGGTCGATCCACTCACGCCAGAAGGACATGTCCCTGCCCGCCGATTGATCTATCTCACGCAGGGGCAGATGTCGGAATGCCTGGGTCCAGTTGTGGAAGTCGATGTCCTGACCTGTACGTCCCTGTGTCCGCATCCCCCAGGTCATGGCCACATTCAACTGCAGCGCCCCCCCGGGGTAGAGTAGACCTCCGTGATAGTCCGTACAAATGACACGCGGTGCCATACACGTGAGATATTCGCTGGCCAGCGGCGCCGAGCGCCATTGTGTCGTCCCCAGATACGAGGCACCTGCCGTGCCTATGGTGCCATCACTCCATGGCTGCTGGCCAATCCATTGATGCGTATCGAAGCCATCTTCAGCCTCATTGATAAAGGGCGCGTAGGCCCCATCTGAATCCCAACGCCCGCGACAATCGGCGATGACACAGTTGTAACCACCATTGGCCAACCGCTGGCCCTTCTCAATGTTGGCCTCCGTATTGTTGCTGTAAGGGGTTCGTAGCAGCACCGTCGGCGCTGCCCCAGCACCACGGGGCAGGAACAGATCCGCCGACAACAGGACCCCGTCGCGCATTGGTACTTTGGTGTCGACATGACGATCGACACGATACTGATCTGTCATCTGGCCTTCTCCTGGTTATCTCGCTGGCGGAATCTGAATCGGTGCATGATCGGCTTGCCGCGAGGCAAGAATCGCCGCAATGATTTCCACGACTGCTTGACGATCTCGACCCGTCGAGATCGTCAAAACCCCTCCTTGTTCGAGAACCTGCAGGAGGTCCTACGTCCCTGCTTCAATGCCACGGATAGGCCATTCGGGCGCGGGATCACTTCAGCAACCTCGACGGAAAACTTGGGGCCTGGTGTCGTCTTGGAGACGACAACGTAGAAGCCCCCAACCCCGTTGTCGAACTTGATATAGGCATTGGCTCCAGGCTCGGTGGCTGGATCGTGACCACCATCACCGGCATACTCAGTGTCGTCTTCATAGCCCTCTTCGAGATCTCCCGTTACCCAGGCAGGACGTCCGCCGGCAAACCAGCAGATGGAATCGATACAGTGGGTACTGAAGATTCCCTTTACACCCGCCTCGGCGGCGACGACGACGACGAGCCGCACGGGCATGATCGGACGTGGCGACGGTGACAGCCCTGAAAGGTCGTCAAATGCGGCGGCATGACGAATACCGATCCCCGTACAACCCATGACGCCAACTCGAAACATCACAAAGACTGCTGTTCGTGGGGGACTGTCAGAATCCCATGCGTTCGTATTGGCAGGTGGGTGCATCATAGCGCTGCAACAAGGATCTCATCTGCTCGCAGAACCGGGCCTCCAGCGCCTCATCGTGGATCGGTGACTGCTGCTGTGGATCGGCCTGGACGTCATAGAGGGGATGAAAATCGGGGGCGTCGTGGTGGCGGCGACTCTTGCCAGCCATACGCAGATGCGGGACACCGTGCGCGTGTTCGAGAAAGACACCCATCTCAGCGGCGGCCAGTTTCTCTCGACCGTCAAAGTCGGCAAAGCCAACGGGCATCAACGTATGGTGGTGGACGGTGGAATCGGGCAATGCCTGACGGCAATACGTGTGCTTGCCATCGGTGAGGTTGATGTCTTTGCCAAAGTAGCCATAGAGGATGGCATCGTGGTGCTGTGAATCTTCCTCGATCACATGCTGCAGTGAGCGCCCGTGTACATGCGCGGGGGCCTCGGCGCCGAACCAATCCATGAATGTCGGCATCAGATCCATCGTCGCCGTCAGAGCCTGCCGCCTACCGGGTTGGATTCCGGGCTGGCAGACGATGAGCGGGATGTGGACAAGCTCCTGGTAGTCGAACATGTAGTTCTTTGCCCAGTAGCCGTGATCGCCGAGTAGATGACCGTGATCGGTAGTCAGCACGACCGTTGTATCCTGCCACATGTCCAACTCGTCGAGACGATCCAGCAACTTTCCAAGCCAGACATCTGCCATCGTCAGTGTCGCGCAATAGCGCTTTCGGATGTGCTCGACAGCGTCAGCCTCTTCCGCGACGGGTGCATAGTTAGGCCAGTCGAAGTGAAAATCTCCCGCCCAATCGTCGTTGTACATGTCCAGATACTTGCGCGTGCAGGCGAAGGGCTCGTGCGGATCGAAGGCTTCCAGGTGTAAGTGCCAGTTGTCTGCGTCGTGGTTGTTGTCGACAAACTCGATGGCGCGCTCGAAACACTGAGGGGTCGGGTAGTCCTCATCTTGCTCGGTATCCATGAACTGCCGATTCACCCAATAGGGCCTCGAGTTCTTGCCCTGGAAGTTGGGTTGCGGCGGGTCATCGACGAGTGGATGCCAGACATCCGACTCCTGGCCTCGCTGAAATTCCCACGAGTTGAAGCGGGTGTGATAGTTCTCACCACCGGCGTGGAAATAGTGATAGTGATCGGTGATCATGTGGGAATACGTGCCCTTTTGCCGTCTGAGCTCCGGCTGCAGGCAGTCGTCCCAGGGCATGATCGGCGACCAGGGCGTTTCCAGAAAATTCAGACGTCCCGTATACATTTCACGTCGCGCCGGCATACACGGCATGGAGCCGCAGTAATGGTTGTCAAAAACGACCCCTCGTTTTGCCAGGCGCTCGATGTTGGGTGTGTGCGCGAGAGGATTTTCGGCGTATGAGCTGAGGAAGTGGCGGTTCAGTGAATCGAGCATGATGAAGATCGTGCGCATGTTACCTCTGCTGGCAAACTTGCGGGGTGGTTCGTGGAAGAACGCATGTTGTCGTGGATGCAGATACGACAGTAGACCCGGCAGCGTCAACTTCTGCTGCCGGTTTCTCGAGTTGGACGGGCCCGATTCCTGATCTACACTCTGCAGAAAGCCAACCTCACCAATGGAGATCAGCGTCATGCACCCCATCCTTGATACCCATCAACATCTGTGGGACCTGTCACGTTTCCAATTGCCCTGGGTGGATGACGTCGAATCCCTCAATCGCAGTTTTCTCGTCGAAGACTATCTGGCTGCCGTAGAGAATCTCCACGTGACGGGCACGGTGTATATGGAAGTCGACGTCACGCCTGAGCAGCGCTACGAAGAGGCCGATTTTGTGAGTGCTCTATGTGCTGATGATCAGCAACTTATGCGTGCCGCAGTGGTCGGAGGTCGTCCTGGCACAGCTGATTTCGCCGAGGATGTTCAGCACTACGGCAAGGCACCCCATATCCGTGGTGTCCGCCAGGTACTGCATGGCCCGGACACGCCGCAGGGGACCTGCCTGCAACCCGATTTTGTCGATGATGTTCGAGCCCTGGGCCAGGCTGGGCTGAGCTTTGACGTCTGCCTGCGACCGGCAGAAATCGCCGATGGAATCAAGCTCGCCGAGGCCTGCCCGGATACCTTGCTGATCCTCGATCATTGTGGCAATGCCGACCCGTATGTGGTCGCCGAGAATGGTGACCACATCGAGGCGGGCAATCCGTTCTCCCACACGGCGGCACAATGGCAGGCAGACATGGAAACCCTCGGCGCAAAGGAGAATGTCGTGTGCAAAGTCTCCGGGATCGTCGCTCGCGCCCATCAAGGGTGGACGGCCGAGACCCTGGCCCCCACTGTCGATCACTGCCTGGATACCTTTGGACCTGATCGCGTTGTATTTGGCGGCGATTGGCCCGTCTGCACGTTAGGGGCGACCTATGCTGAGTGGGCGACGGCACTTCGGGAGATTGTCTCGGGTCGTCCCGAGCAGGATCAGGTAAAATTGCTGCACGACAATGCCGTGCGCCTCTACCGCCTCGATTGAGCTGAGACGATCATCGTGAAGATCACTGGCGTTCGAACTCAACCTTATCAGATCAAGCTGCACCGCCCCATTGGCGATGCGAATTGCCCTGAGGGCGGACAGCTCATGCCTGGGCAGGCCCTGTTTCTCGAGACGGACGAAGGAGTGAGTGGCATCTCCTTTGGAGGTGGTGCCATGGTCTCGCAGATCGTCGAACACGTGTTGTTAGGTGAAGATCCGCGCGGCGTTCGTGGTCTCTGGAATCGGATGGTGGACTATGTGTTCAAAGGTGGTCATCGCGGTGAGGCTGCAGCAGCGGTCTCCGCTCTTGATATCGCCCTGTGGGATCTGAAGGCGCGCCTGAATGGAGAGCCTCTGTGGAAGACCCTTGGCGCTTCTTCACCGAAAGTCAGAGCCTATGCGTCTGGGATTGACTCACCGCTGCCGGATGATCAGTTAGACGCCTTCTATCGCGGCATGGCTGCACGCGGCGTGTGTGGAGGCAAGCTGAAATGTGGGCTGGATCTGGAGGCAGACCTGCGTCGTATCGGTATTATGCGCGACGCTTTGGCCTGTTCGGGACAACGGCCTGAGTTGTGTATAGACGTGAACGAATATTGGTCGCCGAAGCAGGCAATCCGCTACATGCACGTGATCGAGGAGCAATTTGACATCACCTGGATCGAGGAGCCAGCGCGGCGCTGGGATGTAGCCGGGCTGCGCAAGGTTAGCGATGGTATCCGCGCCGCCGTGGCTTCCGGTGAAAATCTGCACTCCATAGACGAATACGTTCCGCTTCTGAAGGACCGTGCCGTCGATGTTGTGAATGTGGGTCTCGGTGCTGGAGGAATCACCGGCGCCTTGCAGATCGCCGCCCTTGCCTACGCCTTCGAAACACCCGTGACCATGATGAATTGCGCCGCGAATTTTCTCGCGCATGTTGCGGCCGTGCTACCTAACCACATCATGATGGAGTGCCTGGACAATGGCCGCGATGCCGTCCTGACGCACACACACCCGATTGTCGACGGGCACATCCAGTTAAACGACGAACCTGGTCTCGGCTTTATGTTCGATGAAGAACAACTGGCGGCTCATGCAGTCGATCAGGCGGGGCGGTTTGGCTGGGGACGACGGAAAGGGGCCGGAATGTATCTGGATCCACCGTAGACCGTGCGAGCTTAGTGCTCGGCGTGCTCGACCTGAAAGACATGAGAGTGGAGATTGGCGAGCCACTGATTTCCATCCTGTGTCGCCTGCAGATAGCGCGTGGCTTGCTGGATATAGGGACTTACCTCTTTCCAAAAGAACGTTGCGAAGCCCCGTCGCATGTCCGTTGGGCTCTTGTAGCCAATCTTGGTGTTTGTCCCCAGTTGCTCAAATTCGAAAAATAAGGCGGGGATCTTCCGCAGATAATCCGGGTCACCGAGTTGGCCGATGAAATCGGCTGCACGTACCAGCCCTGCAAAATTGTCCGTCACCTGATAGGCAGGGTCACCGACGGGGACTGGAAAACGGGTCATCTCAATAAACTCACAGACCATCTCAGGATCGATATCAATGAGCGGATTGTTGCCAAAGCGCTCACGGATGAACAGCTTACTGCGATCGACATGGAATGGCGTCAGTTGGGCGTCGGTACCCTCCGGATCTAACGTGACCGTGGCATTTCCAATCCCGGTTGCACAGACACCTTTGCCGTCGAGACGACACACACCGCGAACGTAACCGATATCGTGGCAGAGCAGGGCCGTGATGCAGTGCGCCCATTCGCGAGGGCTGATACCACCGTCGGTGAGATGTCTTCCTAAAAGAATCTGCTGCCCCACCGTTGTCACCAACATCGTGTGCTCCATGTCGTGATACAGCATGTCGGAGTTGGCGATATTCTCCAGCGCCAGACGTCCGATCCAATTCACAAAGTTCCCATAGTCCGGCTCTACCTTCCCGAAGGCACCTTGAAATTCATCCTCAAGGCCCTGGGAGAACCGATTGATCGTCAGGTATTTGAAGTTGTAGAGCATGGTCATCTCAACAGCGACAGGTGGTGGCAACCTGGACGGCTTGCGACGCAAATCCAGGAAAATTGTCGCAGACAATTTACGACATTTGGGCGCAGCCGCCACCTCTCAGCCCCTTCCGGGGAGAGACTACACAGAGACAAGGCCAAACCCTCCGGAAGGCGGGCACCATAAACGTGAGATTCACCCTCACGTCAGGTCCCAAACTTGTCGAGTGATCCTCCCCCAGCGTCGCCGTCCACAGATTTCCTTGTTCGTCGTCCCAGCGGGTTGAATAGAAGAGCTGCGACTTGGCGCCGACCCCGGCCTCGTTCCCGGATGGACGAGGTGTATATGGCGCGTCAGCGGCAAACCAGGTGAGTTCACCCGTAAGATCGACAGCAGCCAGGCCCACCTGGCTTACGTCGGCACTGTTGGCACTGTTGCAGCATGACAAGATCCCGCCCGTCGCGGGAAAATTGTTCGTGCTTGGAGTATCGATCTTCACTCGCAGCCAGTTCGCCATAGCTACCTGCGATCAGATCGAATAGTAGCAGGCGGCAAGGGGCTGGAGGATCGTTGTGGACACATATGGCATAGTGTTTGCCGTCAGCGGAGACGCTCCTATAGCTGAGTTGACTAGCGCGTCTCGGTGATATGGCGACGTCGCAGAAGAAAGCGATGACGTCCAGCAAGCACCAGCTTCATCCTGTACTTGGGGCCCTTGGCAGGCGCGCTCGTGCAGAGTGCCGACACACAGTAGACTTCCCATCCCTCAGGGGCCGTGCTGACTCAGGGCCCCACGCTGATGGAGCAATTGAATGAGCTTGAGCGACGAATTGGCATACATGTCGGCGACAGAGCTAGCCGAGCGCATACGACATCGACAACTGTCGCCAGTTGAAATCGTCGATGCCGTCATCGAACGCATCGAGGCGCGCAACCCGGCCTTGAATGCCATGGTCTTTCGCGGCTACGAGGATGCCAGAAAACAGGCCAGGGACGCCGAACGAGAAGTTACGGCACAGGAGGAACTTGGACCACTCCATGGCGTGCCGACCCTGATGAAAGACCTCTTCGATTTCAAACCCGGCTGGGTTACCACCTTCGGCGGTATGAGTGCCTTCGCCGACTATACCGCTGACTTTTACTGCACCTACGCTGAACGGATGGAAGCGGCGGGGGCGATCCTGCTGGGCAAGACGAATAGTCCAGTCCTCGGCTACCGCGGCACGTGCGACAACTACCTCTTCGGCCCTTCGCACAACCCCTTCGATACGACCAAAAACACAGGGGGGTCCTCAGGTGGTAGTGCAGCGGCCGTAGCCGATGGATGGGTCGCCATCGCCGAGGGTACCGATGGCGGCGGCTCCATCCGCATTCCTGCTGCCTGGTGCGGTGTGGTAGGTTACAAAGCGTCCCATGGACGTGTCCCGCTGTTGGTCCGACCCAATGCCTTCATGGGCGACGCCCCCTTCATCTTCGAAGGACCGATCACCCGTACCGTCGATGACGCTGCCCTGGCGCTGACGGCCCTGTCGGGGTATCACCCGCGCGATCCGTATAGCTCCACGGAGGAAGTCGATTTTCTGGCAGCGACAGAGCGCTCTATCGATGGATGGAAGATCGGCTATAGTCCCAATCTCGATGTGTTCCCCGTCGAATCGCAGGTTGCACAGGTTGTGGAGCGGGCGGTAGACGCTTTCGCCGACGCGGGGGCTCACGTCGAGCCCATCAAGCTGGGCCTGCGGCACACGCACATGGAGTTGGCCGATCTATGGTGTCGCCTGATCATGCCTGCTTCTTTGGCAACCTTCGAAGGATGGAAGAGACAGGGAATCGATGTGCTCGCTGATCATCGCCACGACCTGCCACCCGAACTGCTCATGTGGGTCGAACAGTGCATGGACATGCGTGTAGTCGATTTCTATCGAGATCAGGAGATCCGCTCTGAGATCTTTGACGCCATGCAGGATGTCTTCGAGAACTACGATTTGCTGATTTGCCCGACCTTGGCCTGCATGCCCGTCGACAACGCCACAGATGGTAATACGCTGGGGCCGGAGACCATCAATGGGGAGCCCGTCAATCGATTGATCGGCTGGTGTATGACGTATTTCACCAACTTCACCGGTCATCCATCGGCGTCGATTCCTGCGGGCTTGAGCGAAGATGGAATGCCCGTGGGTATGCAGATCATCGGACGGCGGGGCGCCGATGCAGATGTGCTGGCGGCCAGTGCCGTATTTGAGCAACTGCGGCCCTGGCAGCAGACCTATTCAATCTGCGCCCAGCGCGAGTAGCTGGCCTGTTGGTCAAGACGTTTTCAGACGATACCACAACAGGGAGTCACGCTCAATCGCGTAACTCCCTGTTTTTACTGGTACCGAGGGCGGGGCTCGAACCCGCACGGGCCTTGCGGCCCAGCGGATTTTAAGTCCTATCTTGGCTGATTCATCTAAACGTTTGTGCAGTAACGCTTTAGCTTCCTACCTCGAGTAGAGCATCCCTCCAGAGTCGAACCCAGTCACACCACGACGCGGGAGAAGTGGCACCAGGGTGGCACCAGATTCTGACGGAATCGAACCCAAAACACCAAGGCGGGTGATGGGGCCCCCTATCGCACACCCAAATCTGCTACTAAAAGAACCGATGTGTAGTAATCTGTCTCCACGACGGATGCTATCGCTATTCATTCCGCCATTCCGCAATGAAGGGCGGGACTGTTGGAGTGGACGATACTCCAGAACGGACCCGCCGCAAGAAGTGCTGAGTTTGGGCGCCGACTAAAAAACAAGGGGGTTACGAGAATTTACCCATTCTCGTAACCCCCTTGTTTTTAATGGAGCCACCCGCCAAGGGGGACCGCCCCCACAGCAGTTTGCCCAGCAGCAACGGCAAAACGCTTCATTACCTCAAAAGTCTCTCTTGGCGAATGGTCCCATAACAGGGGGGCAGGTCAGGGCAGATCAAACCGCTCTATGGCTCAGCGGTTGTGGTCTGCGAGGACGGCCTTCGCGAGTGCGGCAGTTTCCTCGTCGTCGAGCACCGGCGCGACTTCGATTTTCATGAACGGATTCCACTGGCAGAGATAGCGATTGAGGGCTGCAAGGTCCGTCGTCTCCATGATAGCGACGCCGGTTTTTGAGTTCGTGTCGTGCCATCGCCCGATCATCTTTACGCTGTCACCGACATCTGCGCGCTGCTCCGGGGTCATGCTCGAAAACACTTCGAGTGTGGGCAACCACTGCTCTTCATTAGAGCTCCACTTCACCATGAATTTCATCACTGCCTCCTGATTGGGATGATTGACGGCCTAACCTCCGCCTCTTCGTTTATCTAATCTACAACGGTTTGAAAACTCTACAACGGTTCAAAAACTACCCTGGGCGAACCCCTGAGTACACTCGACTCCCCAGTTCATAGTATTAGTCCTATCCTATTATTTATCAGGGTGTGACCTGCCCCCACAAATGTATCCACATCCAGGATGTGGCTGCGAATTTCGGTTTGATGAACACCGGTGCGGGTAGCCGATATCCCAATGCGCTGTGAGGTCGATGGTGATTGTAGTGCTGTGGGTTGAAACGGCTATTTTGACCTCTTGTTGAAGCGCCAGCTTCGTCCGCGGAAACCCCTCTGCTTGCGATCAATACCAGAACGCAGATAAGGAAGACAGACCACTTCACGACGTAATAGAATCCTCGTATGGCCATGGAAGGTTCGCCAAAATAAGAATTCCCACGGCACACCATAGAAGCCGTTTTACGAGGCCTCACCTTCCTTTGTTCAGTGGCACATTGCTACTTGGTTTCGCTGGTGGAGGATAGGCGAAACACTGGGTCCACAACAAGCATCTCGTGAAGGCGAAATGATGAATGAGGATATGCAGTCGCTTGAGGACGGAGCCCTCCATCGGTTTGCCGATTGGCCGATCAGAACGATGCCAATCGTGGCCGCTGGCGTCTATACGATTTGGAACGCGGAGAGATTCCTCTATGTAGGCATTGGTGGGCACGGCAAGACCGAGGAGGTTCTCGATAAGGAGCGAAGAGACAGGCCTGTCTGGAAGGTCAGTGCCTTGTTTGGCCTGGCTGACCGCCTCAACTCACATGCAAGTGGCCGCCGTTCTGGGGATCAGTTCTGTATCTACGTCTGC
>Ga0114999_10000221_pt1 | contig 84616 bp, 89 predicted proteins | sample ArcticOcean_MG_C_3_FD_89820 | JGI IMG/M metagenome (GOLD analysis project Ga0114999, IMG submission 89820) | Marine microbial communities from western Arctic Ocean - ArcticOcean_MG_CB8_126 | ecosystem: Environmental > Aquatic > Marine > Oceanic | place: Arctic Ocean: Canada Basin | collected...
AAGAGTAAATGATTACCCTTTTGGGTGGATATCAAAAGCCAACAGAATTATAGTTTGAAGTCCCAAGAATATTGATAAAATTTGATTTAATATACGAGGAGAGATTTTTAGATTCAAGAGATTTAAATAAGAAGGAATTTCTAAATGGAGATGAGAACTGAAGCTAAGGCGAAATTGTTATCAATTCTCCTGTTTGGTCTATCGACCTTATCATCCCGGCATCCGCGTTTTTATTTATAGTTTTGCTACTATCACCGTAAGCATAAATTGCATACGAACTGGATGTTAAGGTTTGCAGCCGATAGCTTCCATTATCGAAGAACCGACCATCTACACCGGTCTCATATATTCGTAGTTCATCTACGTCGGAAACCTTAAGCGCTGGTCCCGCAGTATATTTGGAGGCCAGGCTGCCCCAATTTCCCGAGCCACCTGATTGTGAGACAATAACCGTTCGCATACTTCGTTGTATCAGCCCAAGCGCGGTGTCCGCCTCAGTTAAATAGGCGCGTTCAGTTGCACCCCGATATAATGGAATGGCGACTGAGGCCAAAATGCCAACAATAATTACAACGATTAGCAATTCAACAAGGGTAAAACCTGATTGATTTTTAGTTGTTTTCGTATTCATGGCGTGCCTGGTAGATTCAAGCCACTTGTGGATAATTAAAGGAAGGTTTTTGAATTTGAGACATCCCCTATAGCATTGATATCGATCAATGCTATAGGGGATGTCTCAATTGATTATTCGGATACGAGATTACCGGCCTGATCGATCGTTCGGATGATGCCGGCTACTGCTGAAGCATTTGAACCAACACCGCTGCTGTCGCCTAGGGCTTTAAACACATAGGTCGTGGTGCCCAAGGTCGTAATCCGGTAAGAATCTTCATCGAAATAGGTACCTGCGAGATCCACGGCCTGCAGATTCAATTCTGATACGCCGGTCACCTTCAATGTCAGACCTGCTGTATATTTGGTGGAGATTGCAGAGAAGTCACCAGCAACCGGTTGGGACTGAACGGTACGCAATGAACTACGAATGGTACCCAGCGCGGCATCAGCTTCCGAGGCGTAGGCACTTTCCGTGGCCCCTCTGTATAGTGGAACAGCCACTGAGGCGAGGATACCTACGATGATAACCTCTATTAACAGCTCAACTAAGGTAAAACCGGCTTGTGTATTTCTGTACTTTGTCGCGATAGGCAACCCCTAAAATAGCAAGGTAAATGAAGTATTACAACCCTATTATTTCGAAACAATGCTTTCAGTCTTAGCTTCCAACTTGTAGCGATTATAGAACGTACTTTAGGCAATTGCTGTGCCAATAGCTCAAAATGGAAAAGAAATTTTAAAATCCATATCCATCTCTATATATATTTAGGCATTCTATACGGAAAAAAAGCCATTCAATCCCTATCAATACTCTAACTTTTGACATGGAAATCTATGCCTGGACAGAATATTTTCGGAATATATACCACATGCTATTGTCCGTCTGTCATGTAATGGCCTGACAGTCTGACAATAGCATGACTCCAACCCTTGTTTTTGCTTTTATTGACAGTAAATAAAATGAATGGTATACTATTCACCCCAATATCCTCATCGTTATGACGATTACAGAAATCAGAAGTTTGATTTAAAATGAACAGGGAGATTATGACCAGGCCTGCCCTCAGTGATAAATATCTGAAGAATAGTGGTACGATTTTCCTCACAGGTATACAGGCTATTGTCAGATTTTTAATAGATAAGCAGAGAGCTAACCCTCTTAGTGATTCAAAAAACCAAAGATCATTTATTTCGGGATATGAAGGTTCGCCTCTTGGTGGTCTTGATCTAGAAATAAGAAAAAATATGGATCTCCTCAACAACGGTGGGGACTTTGTACATCAATCAGGTGTGAATGAAAAAACGGCGGCGGCGGCTGTTCATGGCAGTCAGTTCATTGGTGACGTCGACGGATTTTGGTATGGTAAAGCCCACGGTACCAAATGGGCCCTCGATGAATTCAGTCTGGCGAATATGGCAGGCACAGGTACCCATAGCGGTGTCGTAATATTTGCAGGCGATGACCATATGGCCAAGAGTTCCGGATATCCGGCAGGAAGTGAAAATGCCATGCGTGATGCCCGGATAGCTATTTTCTATCCTTCATCTGTAGCGGAAATTATATCGTATGCACACCATGCACTTGCATTGAGTCGATATTCAGGTTTGATCTGTGGACTCAAATTGGTCACGCCCATTTGTGATGGTGCCGAGACAGTCTTCATCCAGCCAGACGCGCCGACCGTCACCCTTCCGGATTATAAGATTGACGGAAAACCATTCAAAAAAACATTTCATCCGGTTGTTATTGCGACTTCAAGCATCCCTTATGAAGAAGAATTGACAACCGTGAGACTAGACATCGCAAAAGTTTTCGCCCAATTGAATGCAGTTAATCACATTGACAATAAAAACAGCTTATGTTCATATGGCCTCATCGCCACAGGAAAAAGTTACCCTGATGTGAAACAAGCGCTCGAATTTATGGGCCTGAGCGATCGAATTTCGGTATTAAAGTTAGGGATGATCTATCCGGTTGATGATAAGATTGTGAGAGATTTTGCCCAAAATTTAACCGCGATCATAGTTATCGAAGAAAAAGGCCCCTTTGTAGAGGAGGCTATCGCTCATGCTCTTATAGGCACACCTATTCAACATATATATGGCAAGCGAGGGGCTCATGATGAATTTTTTATTCCGGCTCATGGTGAATTAAATCCTGATCTTCTCGTCCAGATCCTGGGTCCCGTCCTGTTAAACCTGTTTGACGATTCCTCGATACAATCCAGGCTTGATCAGCTCCGACAAATTAAGGATAGAAACTCCACAGCACTTGCAAAGCGGTCAGCTCACTACTGTCCAGGCTGTCCTCATAGTATCTCGGCGAAGGCCCCATCCGGTGAAATTGCCGGAGGAGAAATAGGCTGTTCTTCATTAGACGCCTATATTAATTCAGATGGTAGGGGCGTAAAATATATCCCAACTATGGGATTGGGCGGGGCATTAAATAACGGGATGTTTCCTTTTAATGATAACCAGCATTTATTCCAAAATATCGGCGATGGCACCGTGCTGCACAGTGGGTTGCTTACCATTTTAAGTTCGATATCACTTGGTGCGAATGTGACCTATAAAATATTATGGAATCATGTGGTCGCCATGACAGGTGGCCAGGGTATTTCCGGTCAGCCCTCACTGGATGATTTTATCGTTACTCTTCTTGGCTTGGGTATAAGTGATATTTCGGTGGTAAGTAAATATCCGGATCAAGTCCATCTGGAAAAAGCCCACAGACTCCTCACCTCTGAGCAGCACCTTACCATTGAACCGAGGGACAGGTTGATGCAGGTTCAGACAAATTTATCGGAGAAAAAAGGGGTGAAGGTTTTACTCTTTGATCAAGAATGTGCGACTGAAAATCGTCGCAGGAATAAACGCCAGAATATAGATCCCGATCAGTATATATATATAAATGAAGACGTTTGTGAAGGATGTGGCGATTGTGGATCGCAATCCATGTGTCTCGCATTAGGGCCGGTTGAAACCAACTATGGCACAAAAACAGAGATCTTACAGTCTGCCTGTAATCAAGATGTGTCTTGCTTGAAAGGGGACTGTCCTTCCTTTGTGTCTGTAATCCCGCAAGCTGGTGTACAGCCAGCCAAACCGACCATCCCAAGCATCGAATTAACCGACCTGGTTGAGCCATCTGATAAGGTACTTATACCGGGACGCTATGCCATTCATATCGTAGGGATTGGCGGAACGGGCGTTGTAACCGTGGCCCATCTCCTTGGTTATGCTGCTCTTTTTGAAGGGAAAAAAGTCAATGAATTAAACCGGACCGGCTTAGCCCAAAAGGGGGGGCCTGTAGAATCTCCGGTAATTCTGAGTGCCTCTGAAATGCCGCCTTCGAGTTTCATTGCTGCGGGGCAGTGTGATTTATATCTGGCCGCAGATATTGTGGGGGCCGTTAACCCGGTAAACCTTCAGGTGGCAAGTATCGACCAAACGGTGGCTATTGTCAGTCGATCCAACATCCCTACCTCTGAGATGATTTATAATCCCCAAGTCCCCAAGGTAGATGTCGAAGCGATGGAACAACTGATTAATCAATTCACCCGATCTAAGTCCAATGTATATATCGATGCCCAATATTATGCCATGAAGCTTTTCGGAAACCATATCGTAGCCAATATCTTCCATCTAGGGGTCGCCTATCAATCTGGTCGAATCCCACTTCTCGCGGATAATATCGAGCAGGCCATCCATTTGAATGGCCAGGCGGTCGAAATGAATATCCAGGCATTCCGGTGGGGGCGTATGGCCGTTCTGGACCGGGAGAGGTTGGATACCTGTATTTCATCACCTCATAAAAGTCTGGAAGAGCATATTCAAAATAAAATTAATGCCCTGTCATCGGCCAACGTCGCAATCTACCATGAGTTAATCGAGATGATTCCGCTATCACAGGAAATATTTCGTCGGTTGTGGACAGATCGGATTGCGGAATTAATAGGCTATCAGGATGCCAGATACGCACGGCAGTATGCTGATCGTATTAAGCGCATTTATGAGGTTGATCTTCGCAATGGCGGAGAGGATCATCATTTTATACTGACCTATTGGGTGGCCTATATGTTATTTAAAATAATGGCTTATAAGGATGAATATGAAGTCGCCCGTTTGCTTACAGGTCCGTCAGAGAAAAAAATACAATCGGCCTTTGACGGCCCGGTCAAATTATCGTACCATCTTCACCCGCCGGTCTTGCGGCAACGTGGTCTTGACCATAAGCTGCGCTTTGGTTCGTGGTTTCGTCCGGTGTTACGATTGATGGCTAAATGCAAATGGTTACGAGGAGGCCCATTCGATCTATTTGGACGAAGTGCCTTTCGGCGCGAAGAGCAGGCATTAATTACCTGGTATGAAAAGCTGATTGATATCGTTCTAGAAAAAATATCTCCTTCATCCTACCCCCAGTGTGTTGAAATTCTTCGTTCGCCAGATAACATCAGAGGGTATGAAAGCGTAAAACAAAAATCTATTGCTAAAACGAAACGCGCGGTCGAAGCAAGCTTACAAGAAATCAGTGAAATAATAGTAGTGGAACAAAAATCGATAGACTAATCACCTCTTCATATGGCCAGATTACCAATAAGCGATTTGGTCAAGTCAACCGAACCGGGTAGAACCGGGGTTTGGTGCGGTCCCGGATACCCAGCCAGGATTACTCGAGATACCGCACGATTAATATCGTGCACCACATTAGTATCGATGAGGTTGAAGCCTTTGCGACCGGAATGAAAAAACTGGGTCTGGAATACGGGTATGCGCCTCTGTCGGACTGGGGTGAGCGTATGAAACAGCAGGTTCAGATGTTTGACATGGATACCATACCCCGGACCCTTTCCGCCTTCCCTAAAGTTATTGAAAACATCCAGAAATTAATCCTGAGACAGTAGGTTATGATAAGGAGACCCAATACATGGTAACACTACAAGACGCTCAGATTTTAATCGTGGATGATGTGACGCTAAACATCCAGGCCCTGGGGATTACGCTGAGAAATGAAGGCTACCGTATTGTCGTTGCACAAAACGGACAACAGGCGCTGGACTCCGTACATAAGACCCACCCCGATCTGATTCTGTTAGATATAATGATGCCCGGACTGGATGGATTCGAAACCTGTAAAAGGCTTAAAGCCGATCCTGAAACAAAAGAGATTCCCATCATCTTTCTGACTGCAAAAACTGAAACTGCTGATGTGGTGGAGGGTTTTAACCTGGGGGCCGTCGACTATATCATCAAACCGTTCAGCGCGCAAGAAGTGCTGGTCAGGGTCAGAACCCATCTGACCTTGAAAAAGACCCGGGAAGAGCTCGAACAACGGGTCCATGAAATCGCCACTATGAAGCGAGAGTATGAAGCCTTTCTGACACACGAGTTGAATAATCGGCTTACACCGTTGTCGGGCTATGCCCATTTATTAAAATTACAGGCTGATGGATTGGATGAGGAACAATTGGATTGGATTTCTGAAATAGAAACGTCAACAAATGATCTGGCAACACTCATCAAGGCGCTGAAAAAAATTCAGGGTTTTGAAGGCGGTCAGATCATCCAGCCTGTCAGCCCCGTTGATTTGCCGGCGATGATCAATCGCGTGAAAACAAACATGGAAATGACCTTTGATCACGCCGTAGAGATATCCATTGACGACAACTTGGATGATGGCATCATCAAGGCCGAAGACAACCTCCTCATGGGCGTGTTCGAGAATCTTATCAAGAACGGGGCCGAACATGTGATGGCTATCGAAAACGAAAACGAACGCCTTGTTAGAATCAGTATGCATAATGAGGAGGGCTATGTGGTGGTAAGGATCAATAATCGGGGAGAACCAGTTCCTCCCGAGCGTCTGCCCACCTTTTTTGAGAAGTTCAATACGGACAGAGCAAAGAAAAAGGAAGGCACGGGACTCGGCACCACCTATGCGTATCTGGTGACCAGAGCCCATGGCGGAGAGATCTCCGTGACATCTGATGAAACAGAAGGGACCACGTTGATCGTAAAGGTCCCGCAGCTATAGAGCAGGAGCCATCCGCTGCGCTTTGCCGCATATACGAGACGGATGAAACGATCCGTTGATTAATCCGCAATCAGGGAACGCCTGTAATATAAGTGACCGAGGATGAACGGCGAAGAAGGGAGGAGTATGATGAAACGTATTTTCATCGCGGATGATGATGAGCAGGTTCGACAGCGCCCGGCCGGATCAGGTGTCCCTCGATATCGTCATGGCGGATCTGAACGGCATCGAAACCCTCCTAAATCAGGCGGAGGTCTGGAAAAAGCCATGTTGTCAGAGACCACAGATTACATCATCAAACCCTTCAGTTATGAACAGTTGCGTAGCAATTTTAAGTTATATCTGCCGTTAGAATCCGAGAACAACTGAGGAGAAATAATGCAACGAATATTGGTCGTTGATGATGAAGAGCCTGTCCGTAATCTACTGACTACGTTTCTGGAGAAGAATGGGTATATGACCGCGGATGTGGAGACCGGCCCTCTGGCGCTTGCCCAACTCAATATATTTAAGCCGCATATGGTACTGCTGGATATTCGAATGGCCGGTATGGACGGCCTTGAAACCCTCAAGAAAATCAAAAATCATGACCCTGATCTACCTGTAATTATGGTAACAGGAGAGAATGATGATAAAACCGCACGCGAAGCAATGGAAAACGGTGCCCTCGATTATATTACCAAACCGTTTAACCTCGAACAGTTACAGACAAATCTCACGATTCATCTGATGTTGCTGGACGACCAGCGCTAAGCGTTTATTGGTGTTCGTACGGTCGTAATTCTTTTCGCGATCTGCCTAGGAATGTATTGCCAGTTCCGGAGGCATTTGGGATGAAAAATATCCCACCATCAGCTGGCTGTGGCGTAAACACCGGGGTCTGAGTAACAGTGGAACCAAACCCACCCCTAAGCCCTGATGCTCGGTGAATTCAATCACTGTGTTCTTTAAAAATATCCTTCTAAATATTTTAATAACAACAGGATATAAGATTAGATATTCCGAATACTTATCAATGGTTCACGCAGAAGGTTGGTGTTCTTCCAAGGTGTCTAATAGCAGACGCCTGGTAGAGCCCCTATCGAATAAGGAGCCACCCTAAACAATACCCCAACCATGCTGCCATTCTATGGCTTTGAGATCGGAGAAAGCACAGTAATCTGTTGGGAAAGCTTGGTTTATCGCAGGTAAGAAGATCCATACGGAACCGATGTCGAGAGAAAAGGGGGGGGGGAAATAAAGCCAACTCATTTTATTTCAAGTTATTAATTCTTATCTATGGGACTTTACGTACCTTTGTTGGGACGGCCCCAATATCCAAGAATGATCGTATCTTTTTAGAAAATAGAACAAGATGAGAGTAAATGAATGCGGTGTCCTTTGCCCGTGACAACGATCTGCTGCTGGCTGTACAGGGCGGTGGTCACAATATCGCTGGCAAGGCCGTATGTGATGGCGGCCTCATGATTGATCTGTCGGGTATGAAATCAGTTCGGGTGGATCCTGCTAATCGGCGCGCCTATGTTGAACCCGGCGCCACACTCGGGGATTTTGATCACGAAACCCAGGCGTTCGGTCTCGCCACACCAACGGGGATCAACTCGACGACCGGCATGGACGGTCTGACCTTAGGGGGTGGTTTCGGCTGGCTGAGTCGTAAGTTTGGTTTGACCGCTGACAACCTGATCTCTGCCGAAGTGATTACAGCAGAGGGGAAACGAGTCGTGGCCAGCGATGAGGAAAATGAGGATCTGCTCTGGGCTATTCGGGGCGGCGGCGGTAATTTCGGAATCGTCACGATGTTCGAATTCCAGCTTCATCCGGTTGGTCCTGAAGTGCTGGCCGGCCTGGTGGTTTATCCGATCGACCAGGCCAAGTCTTTACTCAACCAGTACAGATCATATGTAAAAATATTCCCGATGACCTGTGTGTCTGGGCGGTGTTGCGCCAGGCGCCGCCTCTGCCGTTTCTCCCCGAAGAGGTCCACGGTAAGGAAGTCGTTATTTTTGCCTTTGCCCATTGCCGTGATATAGAAGAAGGTAACAAGCTGATCGAACCTATCCGAAATTTTGGTACTTCGTACGGCGAGCACTTCGGCCCTATGCCGTTTGCCGCATGGGAGCAGGCCTTTGATCCATTGCTTACCCCCGGTGCCCGGAATTACTGGAAGACACACAACTTCACGGAATTGAACGATGCCGTGATCGATATCGTGCTCGAATATGCGAACAGCCTGCCTTCCTCACAATGTGAGATTTTCCTCGCCCTCGTGGGCGGTCAGACCAGTCGGATCGGCGCGGACGCTACAGCGTACGAGGGGTGGGATGCTAATTTTATCATGAACGTCCATGGCCGGTGGGAAACCCCGGAAGAAGATGACCATTGTATATCCTGGGCTCGTGGGTTCTTTGATGCAGCCACCCCCTACGCCAGTGGCGGCGCATACATCAACTTTATGACGGACGAAGAGGGCGACCGTGTAGCCTCTGCGTATGGGGCTAACCTGGATCGATTGTCTCAAATTAAAAATCAGTAGGATCCCGGTAACCTTTTCCGTGTGAACCAGAATATCAAACCGACCGCCTGATGCGTAGAAACTGGTCCGCCGGCCTTACTTTCAACAGTATTGGTGGCGGACCGGTTAAAACTTGAGTAAACCCAACCCTCACCGTCTATTTAAATTCAATACTTACCCTTGTTACCTTCCTCCAGATCTCTACCTTGATTTTAGTCGAGCCGTGTTGAGCCACAGCCTTCGGCACGGCTCAACGCGGGCACTTCGTGGACGTGGCACGAAACCACGCCCTTGGCCAACGGGTAACATATCCCCTTTGGATTCCTCAGACAGAGGGGATTGCCCATCCCCTCAAACACCTCTGCGAGAGGAACGCCTTCACCCACGGGCTTACACCCGCGGTCCTCGGCTTAAAATCGGCGACAACGGATCCGTCTTAGATTCCTCGGATTTTGGTGTCTGAATGCGTAGAGCCCCATCGTGCCTTACGGTGACATACGGGTTCGTCTTCTCGCGAACGCGCTGGTTGGTGCGATGATACTGTTCGTCAAGGGTCTGATCCAGGGCGTGCAGGACAGCGGCAGGATCGGTGAAGGCTTGCAATCCAGCCTGTTCCAGCAGTAACCGCCCGATCCCGCTGCCAGCGTTCCCGGTCGATCAGATACAGGTCCAGGGGACGATATTTGTAGGACTGTTCGATATTCAGCGTGCCGGATTTGACCGCACGCATGACATTCATGAACAGGAACACCTTATAGAGGGAGACCTTCACCGTCCTGTCTCCCAGGACGGAGTCTTGTTCCGTCGGGGTGAGGAAGTCTGTGGGCGCCTTTTCCCCAATCTTGCCATCAGTGGTTTTGAAATACTGTAGTGCCTGCATCAGGGCGGCGGCGGCCGCATCTGTCTGAAAGTCGAGTGCTTTCAGAATCGGGCTTATGCGATATTGGAGCCGCACCGATCGGGGCTCCAGAATCTGGTAATAATCGGTCTCTGTCAACTCTCGGTCCAACTCGGCTTTGACGGGCGCCAGGCAGGTAGTCAGGTGCTGCCAGGCAGGTTCCCGATCCTTTAGCACCGTGCGAATTCGGTCCAGTTTCTGTGTTGCTGTCAGCGCTCCGGTACGGCAGTATGGCTGATGCTATCGATCCGTTCCAGTTCTACCAGGCGGTCGGCTAAAAGGCGTAAGGTCCAGCGGCTATAGCCCTCTGGCGGATCGCTACAGACCATCGAACACAGTTTTGCTGCAATCCGGGCGGTTACTTTGGGCTTGTGGCCGGGACGAGGCTTCTCGTAGAGGGCCTCGTCTACACCGCCGGTGGAAAAGCGACGTCTCAGGATATATACCGTGCCCATGATTACACCAACCTGGGCTGCTATCGTTCCATCAGATTGGCCGGTATCTGCCAATAACAGAACCCGAACGCGATTGAGTACTCGCGATGGATGAACGCCTTTATGCAGATAGCTGGTTAGCTCTTGACGCGCTTGATCGGTTAACAACACTTGATGGATCTTTTTAGACATGATATCCTCCGGAATATATAGCGTTGACTCATGTCTAATATAACTAACAATCTTTAACTTTACCATGCGATAGCAACTGTGTAGTTGTCAAGCAAATCTATACGTCATTTTTGCCTAAGATGAACATATTAAAAAGGAAGATATTGACACCACAATATATAGTGGGTATATCAATATAACCGCACAACTTGATCCAATTATTGATTCTGGAGATTAAAATGACAGATCCCTCAAAGCCTTTTTATTTACCTCGCGAGCAAGCCAAAGATACAGAACATAAAAACGTCGATATTACCCGCTGTGAAGCTTGTAATGCCGTCATTCCTGATGAAAATCTCTGGCCAAAACCACGATGCCGAATGTGTGGTTGGGTTTGGTCCTGTTGTAATCCCGTTTAAAGGCTGCATGATAGTTCACTTTACCTTTCAAAATCATACCTCCTGAAATCCGCATCTGCAGGTCCTTCCGTGCGAAATATTCGATATACCCTTACCGCCCACTGCCAGAAAAGTGTATCAGATTCCATGATTTCACCTCAAAAGCTAAGCTATGGACTGCTTGCTATGAAATCGATCCTTGAAATTTAATATTCGATATGGTCGCACCCATATGAAAAGCATCAGATATGCACGAACGTTTTACTGATGAAAGGTGTTTTAATAATTGAATGATGCAACCATGGAAACACCTACGCTGGCATGATATTTTAACTATAACGGCGGGGAAGGAGATGGCATGATTAAAGAAGAAGACTTGCCTATTGCTGTCGAAATACATCGTGGTAATCGGAAAGCAATGGAATGTCTTGTCAGGGAATATGAGGACAAACTATTTACTTATGCCTTTTATATGATCAAGCAGGATGATGAGGCCAAAGATATTATTCAGGAGGCGTTTATAAAGGCCTATTCGACCTTAACAGGACAGTATGATGAACAAACATGCCTTACGCTTGCAGTTAATGCCTGGTTGTTTCGCATCGTCCGAAATATGTCCTTAAATCGAATACGATCATATCGCAGAAGACAAAAAGCCCATGAAGAAATTGGTAACACAGAAAATGAAAGGGTATTTCCCCAAAATAATCAAACGTCGGTGGGGGTGATGAAATTTGCCCTTCAGAAATTAGGGCAGGATAGCCGTGAATTAATTACCCTGAGATTTATAGATGATCTACGTTATAGCGAAATAGTCGCCATAGTGGGAACCACAGAGTCAGCGGTCCGAGGTAAAATATATCGTATTTTAAAAAAACTCCGTAAGCTAATGGAGGATACTTGAAATGAAATGCAAAGAGGTACAAACTTATTTAGATGCCTATAGAACAAAAGAATTAACTGAGCAAACACAGGTGGTCATCGAAAACCATATATCAACCTGTTCAACTTGTTCTAAGGAACTATCATTCGCCCAGAGTGTAGCGGTCGATGCCACTCAATTACGCATTAACGTACCAGCGGAAATGGATATGGATGTTATTTTTAGACAAAGGGATCAATATGGCACGACAGATACAGATTTGGGTCGAGCCTGGATCGGGTACACCCCTAAGGGGCTCTCGGTAATAAAAATGGGCATGGAATCGGACGAATCATTTGAACAATATTATACCAAACGCATTGGCCGGCAACCCGTTCGAAGTCATGTGCCTGAAAAATATAAACGGGCGATCCAAAAAGTTCTAAGAGGTGAGAAGCCCCCCAAAGTACCTCTTGCTCTCGAGGAGTTACCAGAATTTGAACGAACCGTTTTACATCATCTCTCAAAGATACCTTTTGGAGAGGTTCGTCCTTATGCCTGGTTGGCAAAAGAAGCTGGTAATCCAGGTGCTGTCCGGGCCGTAGGAACCATAATGGCCCGAAATCCAATCCCGTTCATTCTGCCATGCCATCGTATCATTCCATCCGACGGAGGGGTAGGAAATTATGGGTATGGCACTGAGATGAAACGCGTGTTGCTTGAACGTGAGGGCGTATCCCCGAATGATCTGGAAGGCTGGAAACGACAACGTATTCGGTATATCGGTAGCCGAACGACGGGCATTTATTGTTACCCTACATGCCGGGATGCACGTAGAATAAGTTGGGAAAATCAGATTTCATTTTCGTCCGAATCAGACGCATCCGCGAACGGTTATCGACCGTGTAAGCATTGTAGACCGCTCCATTAAATTGGATCGCCTATCACTTTATATGACAACATTAAGATTCCGAGTATATAAAAAAGCTCCCCCTGACCTCTGGCGCAGGGGGAGCTTTTGGTGTAAGATCCTATCATTCAACTTATAAAATGTTGATTTGCATCTATAATATCCAAAAATGATGCAAAAACAGGCTATCGCTTCTTTGGTGGTATCCTGTCACCATCAGGTCGTGGAATATGTTGCCAGTAATTGGATGGATCAGCCCCATGGCAAATAATAGCTGTATCATGTGAGGGATGTCGCCCTCTGACATCAGGGGGCATGTACCTTATCGTCAACCCACACCGACGCCGGTCAGAGGTATTCAATTCGGAGCCATGAAGCAAGAGATCCGTATGCATGGAAATTTGCCCTGCCTTCATGGTAAAAGGTACCGGGGGGTCACCCCAACTGTACGGATCTTTAACCGTCTGTGCCAATACATTTTTATCCTCTTTCGCACTATGCTCAAATGGAATCTGGCCGTGGATGTGAGAACCTGGGATAACGGTCATGGGGCCATTATCCTGATCCACATCATCAATCGCCAACCACACCGTCACCACCTTACTTGGTGTCAATGGCCAGTATGACGCATCCTGATGCCAACTCACCTTTAATGAATCGCCTGGTAACTTAGAAAAGTAATGGGTCATTTCGCATACCAGGTTTTCACCAACTAAATCCTGGGCATAATCAAGGATTCTCGGCTCCATCGCCAGATCATAGATGCCTCGGCAATAGTGATGCCAACCGTTAATGGCATAGCTATTGTATCCTTTTGTTTCGGCTCTTGTCATGATGTCGTCAAAATATACACGGTTGGCCACCGCCTCCTCAGGAGAAAAAACATCGAGGGGGGAGAGAAATCCTTTTGCATTGAAATAATCAATTTGGGTGGCTGTTAACGTCTTTGGATGCTCATTTTCTGAAGGAAAAAATCTTAATTCCCGCTTCATATCTGGTAAGGCGTCTGTAATTGGCATGTTCGGTTCCTTTTGAAAAATATAAACCTGGGCAATGGCGCTTTTTTTATTCCATAGTTTAATGTATAACTTGCCCACTTCCGCATAGTAGATCAACTTTTTTAAGTAAGGTCGGCATTCGAAAGTTTCCGTGCATTCTTGTAATGTTATTTTTCGCCATCTCGAGTGAGATGCCAGCAGCGGTAACATATAGAGGCATTTTGCTTTCCCCTCTCAAAACCTGGCATCTGGCAGGCGTATCATAAAATGACCTTTTAGCTACACCAACGACTGGAATCCTGCGATCTAAATGATCATATAAATACCTGCCCAAACCAGGTTTATCAAGATCACCAAGCGTTACAAATCCATCTATGATGATGGTGTCGATTTCCGTTTCCAAATTTGACAATAGAGCCAAAATACAGGGCAGTTCCCTCTTGTAAAAATAACCTGATTCATAAGGTAAAATTTCACCAATCGATTTTAGGGCCGTGTCTTCAATCTCATCTGATTCCCAATCAGAAAAAAGGATACCTGCTGCAAAAGCGTTATCATTCACGTTGTGAACATCTATTGCGATTATCAAAACCAACCATCCTAACATGAATACCAAACAGGTATACAGATTTTCGGAGTCATTACAGAAAAGATGGGAGAGATTAACCTTCCCATCTTTGTTGAAACCAAATGAGGTGAAATGTATCCTTGATTACTTTATGCGTAATATACATAGACATGTATTGAAATAAATATATCTATATAGTAGAATAAATAACATTAAATTTTAAAAAAAGATCTATCTATGAATCCTAAAACACTCGATGCCTTGACCATGCTCGATCTAAAACCCGGCGCAACAATACAGGATGTAAAAAAATCCTACCGTGAATTGGCCTTGATATGGCATCCAGATAAAGTCCCAGATCAAGTAAAAGAAAGAGCGACGAATAAATTTACAAAGATTAATGAGGCCTATACCTGGTTGAATCAAAATCCATCTACCCTTCTTCAATCTCCATCTGAACCCTCCCGAAAAGAAGCTTCAGATTACAAAAAATACCGTAGATACTCCTCTTCAACAAAGCCACCATCGTCCGATAAAAAAGATTCAAGATCAACCGATCCGGTTGTTAGACGGATATTAAACGCGGCCAGAAAATGGAAAACGGACCCCGACGAAGGGATCTATATCTATCCCGATATTGACATTGAAAAATCTGCCAATTTTATTGCTCAACTTCATGGTCATCGGGAGTTTACAGGCTTGAATATTAAGCCCGCCAACATCGTAATATTCTATGATATTGATGGCACGGGTGAGGAAGGGATGGCCCTTACGACCACCAATCAACTCGTAAACAACAATTCGATGACCTTGTTTTCTATGGATGACCTGATCGATGTAAAGTTGCAGGATGCATTGTTTTTCTGGCGTGAAATATCAGTGCGGTTGCAAGGAAAACGATCTTATGAGCTTGCAGGCTATGCAGGAAAACAATCTGGAAAGATGATGACCGATATCATTCACGAATTAATCAAAACTAAACCATCATCCAGATGACCTCCTAGAGATTAGCCCATGAACGATAAAGAATTTATCCGACCCTTTCCTGCATTAACTTCAGCTGAGCGGTATCATCTTGATGTATATGGCTATGTTGTGGTTAAAAACACATTATCCAGTCAGGAAATTGGCCGATTACTCGAGGCCATGTACCGGTTAAAAAAAGACCTGCTAAAATCGAATGATAACAATTTGCGTGGATGCAGGTTATCTGCAAACCAAGCCCATCATCTCCATTTCGCCCACATCCTCGAATCAGAGCCGGCCATCTTTGACTATTTGACCCATCCACGTTTGGTGGGCATGGCTGAAGAATTGGTAGGCGGTGCTGTAAGATTGGAGGAGTCAGAAGCGGTTATGAACTACCGAAATCCGGACTATAAGCCTGAAGATACCATAAAATATGGTTTTCATATCGGAACTGTGCCCGATGTGGGAACCTATTCAGACCAGGGTTTATACCACTGTACCTTTGTTAAAACTTTAACTAATCTAACAGATTTGGGACCAGATGATGGGGGGACGGTGGTAATTGCAGGAAGCCATAAAATCCAGTGTCCCAGAGAAGATATCATCGCCTGCGCCTATGAAGACCCCACGCTCATCCACCAGGTGGTTGCCCCTGCCGGTTCTACCTTATTGTTCGGTGAAGCGCTGATTCATGCGACCGGACAAAACCGAAGTGACCGTGAAAGGGTAATCGTTATCGGTGGGTATACACCGACGATGTTCCAAGCATGGAACGGTCAGGAGGCGAGTTCTGAATTCATTAACAAAACACCAGACCATCTTAAACCCCTCATCTCAGGTAGTGACAAGTGGCAATGGCAACGACAAACCCGCACGCTTGAAATGCCTGTTAAACCCATGGAGGATTAAGCCATGAAAATACTTATCGTAAACAAAGATGAGGTGCGTCAACTCCTTTTAATGGATGATTGTATGGACATTATGACTGAGGCTTTGATTACGTTGAGCAAAGGAGAAGGTGGCAACCCGCTTAGACAAAGCATGTTCCTGCCTGAGAAAAAAGGGTTACTCGGGATTATGCCCGGGTTTCTGAACGACCCTCAAGCCATGGGTGCAAAAATTGTGAGTGTCATGCCACATAATTACGGGACGAAGTATGATTCACATCAGGGTGTGGTCCTCCTTTTTGACATTGAGCATGGTATTTTACTTGGGGTGATGGAAGCGAGTGAAATTACGGCGATACGCACAGCTGCTGTCAGCGGGGTAGCCACCAGGCTTCTCGCCCGACCCGATGCATCTGACTTGACCATCATCGGTTCGGGTGTCCAGGCGGCAAGCCATTTAGAGGCGATGCTTCTCGTCCGTCCGATCGATCGCATACGGGTGTGGAGTAAAACGGAAATGAACGCCCAACTTTTTTCTGAAAGAGAAAGCGCGAAATATGGTCGGCATATTGAAATTATGCCTACCGTTCAGGAAGCAGTAGAAGGGGCCGATATTATTTGTTCGACAACCATGGCCACTCACCCGATTATTATGGGCGATTGGCTTTCACCAGGCGTCCATATCAATGCCGTTGGATCGAGTATTAAATCAACCAGAGAACTAGACACCCGTGCAGTTGTAAAGTCTCGATTATTTGTAGATCGTCGAGAATCTACTTTGAATGAAGCGGGTGATATTTTATTCCCCATAGCGGAAGGGGCGATTTCTAAAGACCATATCCAGGGGGAGATCGGCGAATTACTCCTGGAGGAAGTAGAGGGTCGAAATAACAAGGAGGATATTACCCTTTTCAAATCGCTTGGGCTGGCTGTAGAGGATGTTGCTTCTGCCTATCATATATATGAGAAAGCACAACATTCGAACGTTGGAACCTTGATAGATTGGATCTCATGAACCCTATTCCCTTAGTCGAAATAGAAAAAGCACAGGAAAGAATAAAGGGCGCAGCGATCAGGACCCCTTTAATTCGGCTGAATGTGGATGATGCGCCGGCAGAAATTTATTTAAAATTAGAGAACCTGCAACCCATCGGTTCATTTAAAATCCGCGGGGCGGTCAACGCGATTCGACAGGCAGACCCCGCGTTACTTGAGAAAGGGGTATGGACCGCTAGTGCCGGAAATATGGCACAGGGTGTTGCCTGGTGCGCCAGAACGTTCAACATTAAATGTACCGTCGTGGTGCCGGACCACGCTCCTGAAGCCAAGTTGGACGCCATGCGAAGGTTAGGTGCCTCCTTCATTAAAGTGCCATTTACGGAATGGTTCGATATCATCCTTTCCAACACCTATGAAGGCATGGAAGGTCTGTTTATCCATCCGGTTTCAGACCCGGCTGTGATCGCTGGAAATGGTACCATTGGTCTGGAGATCATGGAGGACCTGCCAGATGTAACTACCGTGATTATGCCTTATGGCGGCGGCGGGTTAAGTTGCGGTATTGCCTCTGCATTTCGTGGACGAAATTCGGTAGCGAAACTCTATGCCTGTGAGGTGGATACTGCTGCCCCCCTGGCTGGAGCCCTTCAGGCGGACGAACCGGTTGAAGTCCCCTATACAAAGACATTTATTGATGGTATGGGCGGTTTGACCGTGCTCCCGACCATGTGGCCTCTGGCCAGAAATTTACTCAACGGGTCGCTTGTCACTACGGTGGCCGATACTGCGGCCGCATTGAAATTTATGGCTGAACGTAATCGGATTATTGCCGAAGGGGCCGGGGCTGCCCCAGTAGCTGTGGCGCTCTCCGGCTTGGCGGGATCGGGTAAAATTGTGTGTGTGGTATCTGGTGGAAATATCGACCTCGATAAATTAGTCACCATCCTGCAAGGCGGTGTGCCTTGACATCTGTCTCCGTCCCTTACATCTGAAGCCCACCACATACAGGAATCGACAAACCAGTCAAATAATCCGATTCAGATGATGCAAGGAAAGCGGCTGTACGGGCAATATCTGCAGGTTTTGCCACGCGACCCAGAGCAACCTGTGAAGCAAACTTTTCCAGCATCATCGGACGATAATCAGCCGGTGAGGTCCCTGCGGGCGCGAGTGCATCAGCCATGAAATTCACCCGTTCCGTATCCGTGAGTCCGGGACAGATCGCATTAACATTGATCCCATGCGTACCCACTTCCTGAGCTAGAGATTGGGTAAACCCGATGATCGCAAATTTTGATGCACAATAGGCCGCATACTTTGCGACCCCACGCTGGCCAGCTGTAGATGAAATATTAATTATTTTCCCACCTTGACCATGGGCAATCATCGATCTCACAACGGCCTGACTGCATAAAAAAGTCCCCTTTACGTTCACCCGTTGCAAATGATCCCAGACCTCTTCTTCAAGGTCAATAACGGGTACTCGATCTTTTCCAGGCCTGGAACCAGCATTATTCACAAGTATATCTATATGACTGAATTCGGCTAAGGCAGTATCCACCATTTTCTTGACTTGTTTTGAATCGGATACATCCGCTTCTATGGTTAAACCTCGTTGCCCCATGGATTCAATTTCTTCAAGGACGGAAGCCAACCCTCTCCAAGCGTCACCGGGTGTGGAGTAAGGTTCCATTTCAATATCATTAATAATGACATCTGCTCCGTCATTGGCCAATCGAGTTGCAATCGCCCGACCAATGCCGTTCTCACCGCCCGCGCCTGTGACTAAGGCTACTTTTCCTTCCAACTCGGCCATACTTCCTCCTCGTATATCGACTATTATATTTAATAATTCTCTGTAATCATTTAAACCGTAAATAGGACACGAAATTAATGAATCGCGTTACAAAATGCCAATAAAATTAGAATATAACTCAATATTAATGTTTAAAATGATATTGTGACCCTTTCTTCATCTATATTAATCGCACGCGATAGCTTAGAACGGCTTATATCAAACAGTTCCGCACCAATAAAAGATCGGCAGGGAAGGTCATTCGGTGCCATTCTTTTTTTTCAGGACATCACGCAAGATAGGAAAAACGAAGAAGAACGGATCAAAATCAGTAAACTTGAATCAATCAGTTCACTTGCTGGCGGTATAGCCCACGATTTCAACAACAACCTAACCGCTGTCCTCGGATTTGTTAATTTAGCCAGAATGCCAAGTCAGGCCCATTCGACCATCGATACCTATCTTGAGTACGCCGAGGTGGCTGGAAAACATGCGATAAATTTAACCGCCCGGTTATTAACTTTTTCACGCGGTGGTGCCCCAATTAAATCGCTGCAGAATATGAAAGCATTGGTGGAAGAGACCACCGCACTTGTTTTAAGCGGTGCCAACGTTAAGGCGGATCTGGCCCTTGCAGGTGATTTCTGGCATGCGGAAGTCGACCGGGATCAGATTGTGCAAGTGATACAAAATCTGGTGATAAATGCTAATCAGGCGATGCCGGATGGGGGCATCATCTGAATAACAGGGGAAAACGTTACTTTCGAAGCGCAACAAAATTTATGGGGGGTTACTCTGGATATCGGCTTTTATATAAAATTGACGATCATAGACCAGGGACCAGGCATATCAACCGAACAGCTTGCTAAAATATTTGATCCATATTTCACGACCAAATCCATGGGGACAGGCCTGGGGTTGACCACGGCCTATACGATCATTCATAGGCATGAAGGCGCTATTGGGGTCGAATCTATTATTGATAAGGGAACCACGTTTGATCTCTATCTCCCGGCAACCGCCCAACAGAGTGCGGAGAAAGCGGAAGCACCCGCTGAGGTGATCACACAATCTCATGTGGGTGGAGATATCCTGGTTATGGATGATGAACCGTTGATTCTCGCGTTCATAGAGAAGGTCTTGATCAAGGCTGGTTATAGGGCTTCTTGTGTCCATGATGGGGAAGCGGTGATCGCCCAATACCAACAAAGACTCGATACCGGACAGCCCTATGATTTGGTTATATTAGACCTGACCATACCAGGTGGATTAGGCGGAAAAGAAACACTTCAAAGACTGCTTGAAATTGATCCGCAAGTTAAAGCTATCGTATCAAGCGGGTATTCTCAAGACTCGGTATTAGCGGACCATAAAAATTATGGATTCATGGGGAAGGTAGAAAAACCATTTCGACCGGCTATTCTTGTTGATGTCTTAGAAAAGGTTCTAAGTCCCACGAACGCTTGATCTTATATGAAATCATACAGGCCATTGCTCTTTTTTATATCCCATTTCCCAAAACATCCACTCATACCGACTTGTGGTTATAAAATGGTGTAACATGTGGCTTCTATCTGTATCCGTCAGGGATAGCGCAGCATGATCAATGATTTCCAAAACGGTCTCCACACTCACTGCAAATTCATCACTGGCATACGTATCGATCCATTTTTGATACATGTCATCGGGTGATCCCTTTTCAGTCAATGCTTTCCCTACCTCCCAATAAATCCAGTAGCAGGGCAAAACAACCGCAAGAACTTCATGAAATGGACGGGCGTACGCAACCGATAGTAAATAAGACGTGTATGCCTGACAGGTCGGCGCCATGGGCGTCGACCAGACATCTTCTGGGGCCATGCCAAATCCCTTAAAAAAATGTTCCTGCATCGCCCGTTCCTCAATCAGACAACCCATTGAATGTTCATTAAAAAGAATGATTTTTTCTTCATCTGGTGCTTTAACGGCAGCCATACTCAGTGCACGTGCATAATCTTTCAAATAGAGGGCATCCTGGACCGTATAAAATTGAAAGGAGGTCCTGTCTAAATCGCCTGTCGTTAATCCTTTAATAAACGGATGGGCCAGGATCTTATCAAAAATAGGGGTGATATGGTCCCACATGATCGTGGTGATTTTTGTCTTGTTCGATTTTGGGGTCATGATGTTTCTCTTTGTAATTAACGGTCTTTTTATATTTGGAATAATTAGGTGTGTTCATATTCCCGATAGGTCAGGACTTTCGTAATCTATTCATATAATCTTCTACCACCTGTACACCATAAGCCATTGGATTACCAATATTGATATAACGATACCCCCAATCAATTTTTTCCTGCATATCATCAACATCCGTTAACGTAGTCCCGGCTATAATATTCGTGCCCTCGAGGCGTTTGGGGATATCACGCATAATGTCTTGCACCTCGGAAGATTGGGTATCTGATATACGACCCACGGAAGCGGATAGATCAAGTGGTCCCGCAAACAATACATCGATACCTTCAACCTTTTTAATTTCATCTAAATTTTCATAGGCTTCGACACTTTCGACCTGAAGCACAAGCACGGTTTCATCGTTTGCTGTTCGCACGACATGGTTGAAATCTTCCCCCGCCGTTATCGCCCAGTATGGCGAGACCCCCCGCTGCCCTTTCGGGGCATAGTACGCAAAATCTACGGCCCGAGCTGCTTCTTCAGCCGTATTTATCTGTGGCACCATAACGGCGACGGCACCGATGTCATAAGCCTTTTTCACCAGGGCAGGGTCATTCCACGCAATACGAATCATTGGGGCTACATTATTTTGCCGGGCGATGATCGGCATCATATCCAACTGTTCGATGTCCATGGAAGAATGTTCCGTATCAATCCATAAAAAATCGATGTTAGATTTACAAACCATAGCCGTGTTAAAGGAAGACGGCCCGGGGGCCACGGTACCTAACAATAAATCACCATTATGTATTTTTTGTTTGAGCGGATTTGGGTACATACTTTCCTTTAGTTGAAATGAATCGGCCAACCAAAACCCCATGTGCACTGGAAGACGTGAACTGCATTGGCGATTTTATACAGAGACGGAAAATGCAGGTCGTGATTCATAGGTTTGCATTTTTACAATGCACTTTTTACATTTTTAAATGCAGAAATAAACGCCTCATTTTCATGAGGCAGGCCAACTGATATCCGCATATAACCTTCCATATCAAAGGCTTGACGCACCTTCACTTTGCGTTCAGCAAGCCGATTGATTAATGATTCGACATCTGGCCCAACATCTACAGTGACAAAAATTGTTTGCGTTCGTAACGGTTTATATCCTAACGCTTCTAATTCCGCATATAGATAAGCTTTTCCTTCCTTGGTAATCTTAACGGTCCGCCGCACATGATCCTGATCGTCTAATGCGCCCAGTGCTGCGGCTATAGAGAGGGTATTTTTATTCAACGAACCCACACTGAACCCCATAAGACGTTGTAAAAGTTCCGGTTGGGCAATACCATATCCAACTCTAATGCCACCGAGACCATAAGCCTTAGAAAACGTCCTGGTCACCAATAGATTATCGATTTCTTTCGTCAACGAAATCATCGACCGGTAGTTTGGATCATCAACAAAATGTATATACGCTTCATCAAAACAAACGATAGCGTGTTTGGGTACCTGACGAATAAAAGCTTCAAGCTCGGTTGGATCCAGCAACTGCCCAGTAGGATTATTGGGATTACACACGTTTACAATCCGTGTATCGCTATCGATCGCTTTCAACATGGCAGGTAAATCGAGTTGCCAATCGTCCGTTAATGAGACCCGTTTTACCTCCCCACCGTAATTCTCAGTACTTCTGGGAACCGATGGATACGACGGTGCGCCTGTCACGGTATTGCCCCCCTGCTTGTAATATGCAGCCAGAGCGAGGGATAATAAAATCTCAGAGGACCCGATACCTGTGTAGATCATATCAGCGTCGACCCCATGAAATTCGGCCAGGGCATCCTCAAGCTGATTATGAAACGGATAACGGTTCATACTGAACATTTGTCCAGCCACGGCTTCAATGGCTCTGCGTGAGGCACCCAATGGATTTTCATTTATCGATAATTGCACCAACATCGGGTCTTCGAGGCCCACACCGTTGATGTATTGAACCTGAGGTTTGTTGACAATTTGTGCTGCGGCTTCCCATATCGGTGCGCCTAAAAGAGATACACTTGCGCCACCTAATAACGAATTACGTAAAAAGCGCCTACGGTCCATGCCTGGATTCTCAGACATAATGTCCCCCTTTTCCTACTTGATTGGTGTACGGTGAATCGTATACGCCACTGCGGTTCCTTTCGCAAGCGGAATGTATGTTATTTTGGATTGGTTAATATGAGAAATAAGTACTGAACAGACACATTTGTCAAAGAGTTATTTCGTATCTTTACCGCCGGACCTCTTGATTTTATCACTAATATCCTACATTATTCTTATTACTAAACTTTAGATAGAAAAACCACATTAAAATCAAATAAGGAGTATCAGATGTATACCCTGGACTATCAGCCCTTTGATCAGGAAATTTGGGAGAAGGAGTTAGATGATTTTATCCCTGACCGCGTCTATGATATGCATACCCATATGTGGTCAGAGAAACATAAGGGTAACCTGGTCGGACCACCGAGCGGCTTACGTTTAGACATAGATTATCAAGATCATCTTTCCTGGGCGAATAAATTATACCCCGGACGGGAGATGCATTATCTGATACTCGGTACGCCTATTATCGGGATGGATATAGAATCACATAATGTGTGGATGGCGGAAGAGTTAAAAGCCGATCCTGAATCTGCAATCAACATGATCGTTACGCCGGACATGACACCGGAATATGTAGCCAATCAGGTAAAAAAATATAATTTCCTTGGGCTCAAACCCTATCGTATTTTTGCACCTGATATGACCCATTGCCGTATACATGAATTCTTACCAGAATCTCTGATTGAGGTGGCTGATGATCTGGGATTGGCAATCACCATGCACCTGTCCAAACCCACCGGCCCTGCCGATCCCGATAACCAGAAGGATCTTGCGTATTACACAAAACGATATCCTCGTGCCCAATGGATACTTGCCCATTGTGCGCGTGCGTTTAATGCTTTTATGATGGAAGAGGCCATCCACTTTTTAACTGATTTACCAAACATCTGGTATGATACCTCAGCCGTAAATGATTTATATTCACATTTTTTATTAATGAAACATGAAGATCGATCACGGGTCATGTTCGGTTCAGACAACATTGCCGCGGGATGTGCACGTGGAAAATACATTACATACGGTCGGGCTTGGACTTATTATGAAGGAACTACCGAAACCACCCCCCACTGTGATCCAAGAGCAACCTTGGTAGTTTATGAACAATTACGCCAGGAAAAGCAAGTGGCAGAAATGCTTAATTTATCACCGCTGGAAATTGAAGATCATTTTTCAGGTAACGCCCGACGGTTTCTTGGACAGATGAGGAAAAACAGAAAGGTTTAAAATCTACCGATTGGAATAAGATCCTATTCAACTTAACAGACATCTTGAACCATATCCTGATAGGAGATGGAAAAATAATTCCTACTTTGTTATCCCAGATAATAGCAGGTCTTCCCTGCAGGTGTTTGGCGGGCTTCTGCGCAGCGAACAGCAAACAAATAGCCTCTCATGGCTATGAAGCCCCTGACTAAAGCTTGCTAACTGGATTATCCAACATCTTGAGTGAATTAAACCTCCCTATACCTATTCATAATTCCGAGGGTAAAAGGTGTTATCATGCAAAAATTCGAGCGTACACCGTATTATTCAGGAACGCATGATCCCGAACACGGTGAAGTCCGCGGCCCCATTGATTTAGATGATCCTGTTCAAATTGAAACGGTAGGGGGGCATGATCAGGACTACCTGGCTAAAAAGGATTTAAATGCTGGAGCGGTTATGGAAGTAGAACCACCTAGAAATTCCCGCCCGGGCGGTCCATTTTATATTAATGAGATTAAACCCGGTGATTGGATCGCTATTGAAATCCTGGATGTGGAAGTCGGACCCTATGGATTTTACAGAAATGGTGGACCACATTGGGGTAGTGTTCGATTAATCGCCCCTGTTTGTGAGCGATTAATTCACTTTCCACCAGATTTCATTGTCCCCATCCGTCACATGATCGGGGATATAAGTCTGGCCTCGGTGGCAGCTTATCAAATAGACACGGGGGGTAATATGGATTTTAACGCCGTTCAGCAGGGCATCACCGTCCATATTCGTGCCCAGAAAGAAGGTGGATTATTAACACTCAGGGATGTCCACGCACGGATGGGAGATGGAGAGCTCACAGGGACAGGGGTTGAGATAGACTCAACGGTTACCCTTCGAATCAGTCGCTCTCAAGGTTTTCCGTGTAGCAGCCCAGTGGTTGAGAAGACCAGATATGTTGAAAATCAAGCAAAATTTCTTACCAGTGGGCAGGGAACCGATTGGGAAGAAGCGGTCAAAATTGCCTGGAGCGAGATGGTTGCACTAATTGCCGATCGCTACGATACCACAGTAGAATTTGCTAATCTTATCGTAGGTACCATAGGCGACGCCAGACCGGGCTATGCAGCAGGACGCCTCAATAAACGGGGTGCGGAAGGTAAGGGGTATGTCACCTGTCAGTTGGCCATAACCAAAGAATTATCTCGAACAGGCGCTCCCTACGTGCCCTGATTTTGCCTTTTTGCGGGGGCTTATAATATACGACAAAAACCTGATTTGTCATCTCGACCGAGCATAGCCATTGGAGAGATCTACTCATAGTCGGCTTAAATTAGATCCCTCGGCCTCGCTCGGGAACCATTTTCGTCCGGTGGACGGAAATAGAGGCCCTCATATTCGGGCCGTTATTTTTTTTGTCATTTACTACGAGGTGGGCTTTTCATATGTTTTATGCTTACGCTGTGTATTGCTTTCTAAGGACTTGAATATCCACAGGATCACCGATAACGGTTAACTCATCTTGAGATTGGATCACTGAGGTTCCTCTTGGTACTACAACCTGGCCATAACGCCGGATCCACATAATTCGGCAACCATCCGGAATCTCCAATTCATTGATCCGTTTATCGATCATAATTCCCGTTGGGGTATTTCTATGAATATGAAGCGTCATATAACGATCATGACGTAGCAATACATCACGCAGGGTATGTTCATCCTGAGCTGCCCGCCAGGACCCCTCGAAGCTATCATCATCAACACGACCTGCAATCTGTGCCAGGATTCGTAAATGCTGGCCTGGATTATCTTCTGGGCTCACAAGGAAGAAAACCGCATGTACATCACCCTCTTCAGGTTCATCTGTTACATAATTATGGTAGGAGATGTGAATGCCCTGATGGGCTCTGGCGATTACAAGTTCCGGATTTGTGAGATTAGCAGCTCGGAAATGAGGGAGGGCAACACCATGAGTTACTGGGGTCGCCCCCATCCTTGTGCCTTCCAATAATTCAGTTGTAATATCCTCAACAGATTGATTGATACGCGGAGATAGCAATTGGGCTGACATGTCAACCACCGTGTCAAATTCAATCGGTCCGGGAAGGTCTATGACTTGACACCGGGAGACAATATCTTCAAATGGATCTTCATCTCGTAACCCTTTTTCTTTCAATATCCCCCGTAATTCTCGATCAATCCCTTCATATCGTAGCCGGCCTAAACGTTCAAATATATGATAGATCGCGCCATTACGGATTACCCGTACCTTGGCAAAATAAATATACCAGCCTGTACAGACGAGCACCATACCACTTGTAAATATAATTGAGAGCCAGCCCATTTGACGTATGATGATGAGTGGTATAATTATGCCAGCAATCTGCATCCAGGGATAAAATGGTGATCGATAGCCGGGATCATAGGCTTCTATTCGACTTTCTCTCATCACGATCACGGCGAGACAGACCAGGGCAAACATTAATAATTGAAATGCACTCGCGAGTTTAGCTATTCGGGCGGGGTCGAAGACTAGCAGAAGGATCACTATAGAAACAAGCGTGATAATTAGAGAGACAACGGGCGTGCCACTTGGTGTCAATCGGGTGATCGATCTTGGAAAAAGATGGTCTCTGCTCATGGCCAGCGGATAGCGAGATGCGCTGAGCATCCCAGCGTTTGCGACAGACACAAAGGCAAGAATGGCGGCAATAGAAAGAAGCAGAATACCCCATGGACCAAACAATAATCCTGCTGCCGTAGCCACAGGGGTCAGATCGCCAGCCAACCGATCCATCGGAACAACACCGACCATCACCGATGTGCCAAGTGCATATATCAGAACAGAAGTTCCTAAGGCTAAAAATACACCACGAGGTAAATTCTTTTCAGGATCTCGCACTTCTTCAGACAGACTCGCGACATTCGTAACGCCAACGTAGCTGATATAAACCAGGCCAGCAGTACCAAGTAAAGACGAGGATTCGATTCGAAAAATATCTTGGAAATGAGAGTAATCGATATTGGGGACCCCGCCACCAATAAACCCGATCAATAAGATCAATAAGCCCAAAACCAGATAGATTTGCAACTGGCCACTTTTCCTAGCGCCAAAGTAATTTAATAACCCAATGGCCAAAGCGAGCAATAAAGCGATCGGCGTTTGTGATATGTCTGGAAAAAATAAGGCCAGATAAGCACCCATACCTACCAGGGCGAAGGTTACTTTTAAAACAAGGGCCAACCAGGTCCCAACGCCGCCAATCAATCCGATATAGGGCCCCAGAGATCTATCCAGAAAATAATAGACCCCTCCCGCTCTCGGCATAGCGGTTGCAAGTTCCACAATACAGAACATAGCTGGAATTAAGGGCAAAGTTGCTAACATATATGCCAGGATCAGAGAGGGGCCCGCCTCGACAGCCGCCAGGCCGGGGAGTAGGAAAATCCTGCGCTCAGGGTCGTGCCTGTAGCAATGGCATACACATCAAACAAGCCAAGTTCTTTTTTTAATTTTTGTTTTTCATTCATGGGTGTAACAGGATATCGACCATTCGATAAACGACCTTAAGGGTTGTGAAGCGCAGGTCCGATTGATGAATCCTGTTTAAAAAAGGGGTTTAGGCTTTGTATATTATCCAGTGTACCCGCTGCGACAAATGGTACGTAATTGGCCGTGTAATTGGCAGGTGGGCATCTAAGTGGGAAAATGGGTTCCATGGAAAAATCCCTCAGGTAGCCGCCAGCTTCCTCAAGAATTAGACCACCAGCTGCAATATCCCATAATCTGGTGGAATGTGCAAAAGCCCCATCGAACCAACCTTGCGCGGTATAACATAGATGCAGGACAGCTGATCCCAGGTTTCTGTACTCATCAAAATGTTCTATGAGTTTGGTGACGTGGGAAGGGAGGCCTTGAATAAAACGAGAGGAGAACCCAAGGACGGAGGATGGAGATAAGGGCACCTCGCTAACATTTAATCGGGTTTTACCACAATAAGCTCCGCCACCACATACCGCACGGAAATAGTCACCTCTGTTAGGATCGTACACCACACCAATAATGGGAATATTGTCTTTTAGAACAGCAATAGACACACAATATATCGGAATGTGGTTCGCGTAATTTGTGGTCCCGTCGATTGGATCAATAACCCAGAGATACCCTGAATCCCCCTTGATATGTCCTGATTCCTCACCTAAAATACCATCACATGGAAAGTCATCAAGAATGGACTGAATAATAAATTTTTCCACCCTGCGATCCATCTGGGTTACCAATTCTCTTGTGGATATATCTTTTACCTGGCCCGAACGCTCGGTTTGTTCCTGAATCTGACGACCTGCTGTTTTTGCAGTCGATTCAGCAAAGGCATATCTGTGGGAGGACCAGAGATCATTTGGCATCAGATTATTGTAAAGGTGAGAAGGGGGAAGGTTTCAATATTCGATTGGCCACATCTTCAACCAATGGTCCCTTACGTTCACTCTCTGCCTTGGCTTCAATCCAGGCTGGATCTGCCATAAACGAACTCCAGGCACTTTCACGGTGGTTCAGGTCGTCAAATGCCAGGAGATAGGTCACCTCATGAGAACTTGGACCTACGACGGTCTGCCAGAATCCAACCAATTGAAACCCATGTTTCTCGAATAATGGAACGGCATGATTTGTAAACCGATCCATAATATCCGGCAAACGGCCCGGCATGATTTTGTAAATCCGTTCTTCGTAAATCATGATTCATCCTTGGTTTGGATTTTATCTTGTTGTGGACATCTAAGAATTCATGCGCCTCTAAATTGACAATCTATTCCAGACCTGCAAGACAGGTGCCTCGCTGAATATCATGGCCTTGTTGCCTTAAAAATTGTTCCAGGCCGACCAGGCAGGGAATTACGGCTTCCAAATTCGCATTGTATCCCATATGCCCAATGCGGATAGACTTTGTCAAGTAGTCACCTAAGCCGAGTCCCAGTTGGATGCCATATGTTTCTTTCATAAACTCTGAATAGGCTTGCGGTACGAAAAAGTCTTCAGATAGGATAACCGTCAGGTTAGCACAGGCTGATTCCTCTGTGGCCATCACCTGCAAACCCATAGCTCGAACGCCAGCCCGAACCACGCGCGCGACCTTTTCATGTCTTGCCCAGGTTGCGTCGATCCCCTCTTCAAGAATAAGGTCGGTACTTTTCCTAAGGGCAACAAAGGTATTTACAGGCATCGTTCCGGGGTGTGGATGGAATTCGGCCTGAACTTTGGAAAAATGTCGCAGATTTTGTAAATCTGTCATAAAACCCCGCGGCTTCCGACGCCCTTCCATAATTGACCAGGCAAATTCACTAACAGCCATCAGAGACAAACCAGGGGGTGCCCCAAGAGCCTTTTGCGATGCACATGTCGTAATGTCGATCTGCCAATCATCCATTTTATATGGATGTCCACCCAGAGATGCAATGGTATCAGCCATGACCAATAAACCATGCTTTTTTGCAGCCGCAGCTAATTCCTTTACTGGATTTGCGATGCCAGTGGACGTTTCACCATGCACAACGAGCAGGGCCTTCAGGTCAGGATTTCGAGCCACGGCTTCATGAATATCTGAGGGAGCGAATGGCGTTCCCCATGGCTTTGTCAGGATAACCTGATCCAATCCATGCCCTTCACATATATCAACTAACCTCTGTCCAAAAAGACCATTATTGAGCGTTAAAACTTTGTCATCTGCATTAAATAGACTGTTAATTGAAATATCATTGGCCGTATGCCCAGACCCTACAACAATAATCACCTCACCCGTGGTTCCGATAATATGTTGTAAATTGGAAACGGTTCCGTCCCATATATCTACCCACTTATCGCCATAATGTGCGGTCAGGGGATCACTCATGTGAGCGAGCACATCCGGGGCCACCTCTATAGGGCCGGGAATCATAAGTTTATAATGATTTCGCATTCATTTCACCTTTAATTTTAATGAATAAGTATCCAGTTATATAACACCATCTGGTCAAGAGCTTAAATATATGATTATTTCAGTTTTGAATCAACAAAGAAAAATAATGAAGATTACATGGATTAATTCGCATTTTCATTTAGCTGTCTAAATCAATTACAATCGCATACCCTCTGGAAAAACATAGAAAATTCAGTGTACAACACATATCCATAATACACTTGACGGATGGGCTGAAATTAGATATTATTTTTTGCCCACCTGTGAAACTCTTTTTACAGGTGAATTAATTCTGGTTTTCATCCAAAGCCATTTGGAACACATTGCACTTCCTTAGAATCGCATCCCGTTTTATATATGGCTTTTAATATAGGGAGTTTTAATGAATCGACGAATCAAGATACTTTTAACTTGGTGTTTTGTATTTACGCTGGTCTCCTCCACAAGTTATGTGGAAGCTGCATCCCGCAAACCGGTCGTTGGAAAAAAAGGGATGGTCGTAGCAGTGGAACCGATCGCAACCATGGTTGCTGCAGATATTTTGAAAAAGGGCGGCAACGCGATAGATGCAGCAGTAGCACTTGGTCTGGCACTTGCTGTCACCCATCCCTCCGCTGGCAATATAGGGGGCGGTGGGTTTATGGTTATCCGGTTAGCAGATGGTTCTGCGGCGGCTGTTGATTATCGTGAAAAGGCTCCCGGAAAAGCAAATGAAAAGATGTATCTGGATGCCAATGGGGATCGCGCGGTAAATCCGAATGTGACCCTGACACGCAGAGATGGCTCGACCTACCATCCATTTACTAATCGCGTACATCACCTGGCGATCGGCGTTCCCGGTACGGTGGCCGGATTTGCATTGGCCCTGGAAAAATATGGCACCATGAGCATGGCCGAAGTGATTCAACCAGCCATTGACCTGGCCGAAAAAGGTTTTATTTTAACTGAACGGGTCTCCAGAGGATTAAATGGTAGGAAGGTGATATTTTCACAGATCCCGGCGAGTGGAACAGCCATGCTCCGTTCGGATGGAAATGATTGGAAAGAAGGAGATCGCTGGATTCAGAAAGATCTGGCAGAAACCTTCAAGCGCATTGCTAAAAACGGACATGATGGATTTTACAAAGGTAAAACAGCCGAACTCATTGAAAAGGATATGATGGCCGGTGGGGGTATGATCGACCGAACTGATCTGACCAACTATCAGGCCATTATCCGCGAACCCATTCGCGGCACTTACCGGGGCGAGTATGAAATCATCGCCATGCCACCACCCAGTTCTGCTGGAATTACCATGACCATGATGTTAAATATTCTGGAGGGGTATGATCTCAAACGGATGGGACACAACTCCTCGAATACACTCCATGTCATGTCAGAATCCATGCGTAGAGCGTATGCAGACCGTGCAAAATACCTCGGGGATGCCGACTTCGTAAAAATCCCAGAGCATTTAACGACCAAAGAACATGCGGCTAAACATCGTGCGACAATCGACCCATTTTTTGCTACCCCCAGTGAAAATCTCGGACCTGAATTAGCCCAGTCATCAGAATCTACAGAAACCACCCATTACTCGGTAGTTGACGAATGGGGTAACGCGGTATCCAATACCTATACGCTCGAAGGTGGATATGGCTCACATATTGTGATTACCGGTACTGGCATGCTCACCAATAATGAAATGGGCGATTTTAATCCAGAACCTGGCGTAACCAAATCGAATGGACAGATTGGTACCCCTGCAAACCTAATCGAACCGAATAAGCGGATGTTGAGTTCCATGTCGCCTTCTATCGTAACGAAAGAAGGAAAATTATTCCTCGTCGTTGGTAGCCCAGGTGGCCGAACGATCATTAACACCGTCATGCAATTGATTTTAAACGTCATTGATCATGGTATGAATATTCAAGAAGCCGTTGACGCAGCAAGAATTCATCACCAGTGGTTTCCAGATCGGTTGAATATTGAAGGTGGCGTCTCACAAGAAATCATCGAATCCTTAAAAGCCAAAGGGCATGAAATTCGTGCAAGCGGCTTTTTCGGCGGCTCATATCGGCAAGGGGACGGCCATAGTATTATGGTCGACCCAGATACCGGTTATCGCCTGGGGGCACCAGATCCTCGGATCGAGGGTGCTGCATTCGGACATTAAAATGAAAGGGGCGAGGCTTACCTCGCCCCTTTGGAATATGTTTGTATCCGGAGATAGAAATTGAAGTTGTACGATAGAGATGCAGCGCAACGTCTGCGCCGTCTCCTCAGTAGGTTTACCCTCGCACCAGTGGCTTACTTACCCACGCCACTCGACGACTGTCCTCATCTGTCGAAATCCCTCGGCGGTCCTCATATTCTTATTAAGCGTGATGATATGACCGGGCTTGCGATGGGTGGAAATATAGCCAGACAATTTACTTATTCTCTAGGTCCCGCCATAGATCAAAATTGTGACTATCTGATTCACGGTTCTGACTCCCAATCCAATCAATCATGCCAAACAGCTGCCGCTGCCGCAAAGTTAGGTATGAAATCTATTGTCGTTGTCCCCAGAGATCAACGTAGTTACCCCGTGTCCGGTAATTTACTTTTAAATCATCTCGTGGCGGATCAGGTGAAATACGTCATGCCAATGACCGTTGAGGAAGAGAAGAGCTCATTATTCACACAATTGAAATCTGATGGCCACAGACCATTTGATACGAGCAAAGATAGTGCCATTCTCCGTGCGGTAGCTTATGTAGACGGTGCGATTGAACTTTGCACTCAATTAGAGGAAATGGGCCATACACCAAAAGCGATCTACACCAGTTCCATGACGCACACTATTGTCGGCCTGGTAGTCGGATTGCGGGCAATTGGGGCCTGTTTCTCTGCTGTCGGGTTCAATTATTGGGTGGGCGATGATCAGGACATGATGAACCGGTTAGCCCCCGTGGCTAACGAATGTGCACAGACCATAGGCCTGGATCTGACCTTCACACCAAGCGATTTTGATGTCACCTGCCAATTTGCCAAGCCCGATTTTGGTGAACCTTCGGGGACCAGTTTAAAAGCCTTACGTCTTGTGGCCAGGACGGAAGGCATTATTCTCGATCCGGTGTATACCAGTAAAGCCATGGATGGGCTGATAAACCATATTCGGGAAGATCGATACAATAGTCAGGATACAATCATATTTTTACATACCGGGGGCGTACCGGCAATTTTTGCCTATGGAGATGAGGTTTTCGGTTAAATACACTAAATGCGTATTACGGCCTGTGTGCTGGTGAGAAAAGTCAGATGAGATATTTATTTTGCGCTTTCTGCCTGCCTGCTTACCATTAAACACAGCCTATAAAGGAGTTTACAACCAATTTGGACCAATCAACCAAGCAACCGCGTCATCGATCGCTGACACGAGAAGGTAATCACTCTCATTTCGTTTTCGGTCCTAAAATCCGACCGGCCATGTCAGCGAGTCGGAGCGAAGTCATAAAAATTGAAACGCAAGACTGCTACCAGGGTCAAATCACAGATGATCCAGCGACTCACAACCAACTTCTAAATGAAAAACAGATTCCTGTCACAGGCCCAGTGTATGTGGACGACGCGGATATTGGAGATGTATTGTGCGTCCATATTCAGCAAATTGAATTAGCGAACAAAGGGGTCTTTGTTATCAGTCCCAAAACCGGGGTTATCGGACAGGATATTCAAAAACAAATTGTCAGAGTTTATCCTGTGAAATCCAATCATCTTAACTTAGCCAATGGCATCAATGTACCCTTGAATCCTGTGGTAGGTATCATTGGTGTTGCCCCTCGACATGGTGAAATAGATACCATTTATCCTGGCAGACATGGTGGTAACATGGACACCTTAGAGATCACTACAGGTTCTCGAATATATCTACCTGTTCAGGTCAAAGGTGCATTGTTATCTATAGGGGATGTAAAAGCGAGCCTATCCGATGGTCAAATTGCCGGTTCAGGGGTGGAATCCGCTGCCGAAGTTACCCTTCGTATTGACACTTTACCAGGTGGTAAATTTTCGTGGCCGCGTGTTGAAACAAAAGATGCTTGGATCACGATTACATCCGCTTCATCAGTCAATCAAGCGTCCAGATTAGCGGTCTCTGAGATGATTCGATGGTTAGAACAGGAAAAAGGGTTGGATTTTGAGACGGCCTATACTTTGGTAAGTGTGAGTGGAGCCTTGCGTATAAGCCAGTGGAATAACCCACTTATAACAGCACGGATCGTTTTTCCGAAAAGCATTGTTCAGAAAATACGCTCGAAATCAGCACCGTCGGGGCGGCCGATGTTCCTCACGTCCATGCCGGAGATTTCACGGGAAGATGAGGATAAAGCACCTGTAAATGAAACGATGGTTGAAGCTGTGGCTGAAGTGAACGTCGAAAGTGTTGATCCCGATAAGAAAAATGACCAGGACGAATCGGAGAGTGCAGTAAAAAAATCGACGTCATCACGTCCTCCAAGGCGTCGGCGACGGCGGGTAAGTTCAAATCGACGTAACGCAAGCAAGAAAAAGGCAACCGAGACTTCTACTGATTCATCGGCCGTTGTCGATGGAGAGAAGCCGTTGCAGAATAATTTGGAAGCTCCAACCACCGAAATTGAAGCCGATAAAGCTTTGGAAATTAATAAAGTAGAAGAAATTAACGAAGAGAAACCGATTACGAAGAGTGAGGAACCTGCTGACAGCGAAACAGCTGAACCAAAACCGGCAGTGAAACGTCGTCCTGCTCGAAAAAGGCCCTCAACGAGACGTTCGTCTTCGAATTCATCCGCTAAGCGCAGATCCAGTAGGAAACCTGCTCAAAATACAGAAAATGAAAATGAGGCAAAACCAGATCAAAAGAATGGGCCGGAAGAAAAGAAAGAGGAAGGCACAGAGTAGGTTATTTCGTAGCCACTTGATAGACAATATCTGATCTTAAATTGGTCTACAATTGGGTTTTATCTATCATGATTTGATATTTAGAGTCGAATTCAGTTTCAAAGTCATAAACACCATCAAAATCCTGGATGGAATCATCATCTGTTTTACGCATCAACCCGCCTTCAACAAGTTTGAAGACAATATCACCAATATGACGGGTCTCGGTGATCCCCCATTGTTCAAATACCAGCCGCGTGGCAATGCCATATTGTTGAATTGCATAATCACGCATCCCCATGGACAGTTCCTGCCCTGTGATGTGTCTCCGATGAGCAAGCCGGGAAGTTACAAAATTTAAAGCATCCATTACAAAACAATACGCTTGTCTTGCATATCGGCGGTCACGTTCTAAAATAGCATCTAACATCAAATCCGGTGCCAATTCTTCAGACATTAATTCACTCCATGATAAGTATCGGACGATTAAATTAACAATGTATTTGAAGCGAGTAGGAAGTCAAGTAGGAACGGTTGAAAATCATAATGGAGGGACGTATGGGAACGATACCGGTAGCCATAATTCAAATGGACAGCCAGGATAATATCGAAGACAACAGGGCAAAAGCCATCAATTATGTCGATGTGGCAGCTTCAAATGGCGCACAGTTGGTTGTCCTACCGGAAGTTTTTGTACATTTAGATAACTTGGATAAAATGAAAACTAAGGCAGAGCCCATTCCCGGACCAACATCAGAATTACTCCAGGAAGCAGCCTCTCGTAATAAAATCCATCTGGTAGGCGGTAGTTTTTTTGAAAAAACAGAAGATGCTGGTAAAATTTATAACACCAATCTGTTCCTTGGACCTGATGGGTCTATTTTATCGGTATATCGAAAGATCCATCTATTTGAGATCGATGTTCCAGGCGAGGTGGTCGTGGATGAGGGGCAGGTTATAGAATCTGGTTCGGATGTAGTAACTTCTGATACACCTTTAGGGGTCATTGGGTTTTCAATATGTTATGACATCAGATTTCCAGAATTATATCGAGCGCTTTCGGACCGTAAGGCCACGATCATTACCGTCCCGGCAGCATTTGCTATGAAAACGGGAAAAGATCATTGGGAAACGCTATTGAGGGCGAGAGCCATAGAAAATCAGGTGTATATACTTGCTTCAGGTCAGATTGGCACAAAGCCGAATGGATTTTCCTGCTTTGGTCGAAGTATGATTATCGATCCGTGGGGAACGGTCGTGGCGCAAGCCCCCGATAAGGAGACCATCATTACCGCTGATTTAGATATGGATTATCTGGATCTGGTTCGCCGAAATTTACCGGCGTTGAAAAATAGAAAAATGTAAGACGTATCTCTTGGCCATGTTAGGCCTAATCCTTGAGGCATTCATCTACCGCCGTTAACATTTCCCGAACATCGAACGGTTTTTCTATTGTTCGTTTGGCCCCGAACATGCCTGCTATCCGTAAATATTCCATTGCGCCAACAGTCCCACCACCAGACATCGCAATAATCTTTACATCCGATTTTATCTTCTGCAATTCTCGTATCGTTTCAATGCCCTCCATATCAGGCATTAAAATATCTGTTACTACGAGATCTATCTTATCGGGTTGAAATTTACTTAGTGCCTCTTTGCCATTTGCAGCCAGAGTAACTTCGTGGCCATATTGTTCAAATAGGCTTTTCAGCATTTGTCGAATTTTTTCTTGATCGTCTGCGACCAGAATGTACGCCATGACGTCCCATTGTTATTTTGTTGATCCGTTATTCACCTTGCGTTAACATATTCTCAATAATATATCAATCTCTTACAAATATTACAAATCGGAAGTGGATGGCCCGATAGAGGGAACCGTAATAACTCGGTAATGTACGCAAAAAAACCACCCAGAACAAATGCCCAAGCCGTCCTATGATTCCAGAAATGGCTTGTCGATACAAATGAAAACCACGCAACCGTAATATAAGGGTTTTTACCTCACACACCATAAAAATCGATAAAGGAACTCACCATCCTGGTGTTTATCAATGGCAAATTCAATAGTGAGAGGTAACATCGAATACTTTCTTACGCCCACATATTAATTCCTTCACATCCAAAGGCAGGTAGGAGAACGAAATGATCTCGGGTTTCAACTATCCGATTACATAAATGTCCATGGTGCCGAATAATTTCGGGTTGAGCGCTATCCTCATCAATCAGATTCTTCATCTCGCAGGGATCGGTCTGTAAATCAAAAAATTGCCAGGGCTTGCCCCCCATATTATCCCCCCTGACGGTATATTTGTATCGTTTCGATCTAAAGCCACGCCAAACCCAGTCATGAAAAGGCATCCCCTGTCTTAATTCAGCCACAAATTCCAACATGACACCTTCACGATCAAGATGACTCGTTTGACCTGCAATTAGGGGCGTGAGATCAGTCCCGAATACATCATCCCGAGGTTTTAAACCGGTCAGGCCGAGGACAGTCGGGAATATATCCTCCGTGCTAATCGGGTCTTTAAGACACATCCCGGCCTGGTCAAGGTGTCGTGGATCAGATACAATAAAAGGAATACCAATCGACTCTTCATATGGCCATTGCTTTCCTCTTAACCCATGACATCCAGCCAATTCACCATGGTCTGATAAGAATACGACAATCGTATCATCTCCAAGTGTACTTTGAGACAAAAATGATGATAATTTACCCACATTCATGTCCAAATTTTCGACCATGGCATAATACCGTTTTCGATTCAGTATGGTTCTATCTCTGCCTTCAGGATCGTCTACCATGAAATTATCAGGGAGTTCGATGTCCTTGTTCTCCCAGTTCTCCTGCACCTCTTCCGGAGCTACAAATGGGTCATGTGGAGGTTCTACGGAGATGACCATACAAAATGGTCTTGTGGACTCCCGATCGGTTAAGTATTTAATGCCTATGTCGAATAAACCATCTGTCTGGTAACCTTCGATTGGTTTGGGCGTCGGATCATCATCTTCAAAATAAAAGGTGTCAAATGGATCATTTCGCAGTTCAAATCCAAACCATTTTTCCCATCGGCCTTGATTCGCCTTATTGATCGGTGTTCGCCCAACCTGCCGAGCGGATCCAAGGCGGCCATGACCTCCATCCAGATGCCATTTTCCGACATATATTGTTTCATACCCGGCTTCATTGTATTCATCAGCAAGGGTACGCTCGGTCGGTGCCATTCTATATTCTATACCAGGGACTTTCCTTTCATGAGCATATAAACCGGTCATAAAAGTAAATCGAAATGGCACACAAATGGGATAGGTCGAGCAGGCGTTTTCAAAATATACACCGCGACTTGCCAGGGCATCTATATGGGTTGTGGCTATATTCGGATCTCCATGCATGGAGAGCGCATTTCTTCTTAATTGATCACTGAGGACGATCAGCATGTTAGGGGCTTTATGCTCAATCATAAAAAACCTTTCCAGATCATGGTTTGTTAATATTTCCAAGCCTGTGAATTCGCGCCTGCGGGTGCATTTTGGGTTATATGTTCCGACATGATCTGTAAAAGTTGGGGGCGTGTGTAAGGCCGCCAACCATGACTTCCCCGGGCACCATAGGTGACAGAGCCGGCATAATAAGGTTTTCGAGTGCTTTCAAGAAATTCTTCCATATGGTAAACCCCAACATTGAGATAAAAATTATCCATATGACCGCATATAATATGGAGCTTCCCCACGAGATTCGGCCCTACCTTCATCCAGTTGTTTTCCAAATAATATCGTAGATCAAAATGCTCTTTCCAATATTGGGCCACCGTGGGATCAATTACACCCGATTTCTTATTAAATAACGGTTTAAAATAGCCATTTTCACCCACAGGACCGTGAACCGCACTCCAAATATCCAGTTGCTGACCGGATCGTCCCCTGGTCCCATGAACCAGTTCCATCGTATTCCGTTGCGCCGATGTTAACCGGACTTCGCCGTTGGTATGAAACCTCGTATTTGCGGTAGGGATGGTATACCATTCATGTACTTTGTAAAAAGCGTTGGTATCTTCATAAATATTAATCCCCTCGACATTCCTAAAATCAAGCGGATCGGGCGCAAAAGACCAGGTCCCACCGTATATATCCGGATAGAAAACTTGAAGTGCAAACGACTCCCAGCCACCCGTAGATCCGCCTGTCAGGACCCTCGCGTATGATGCCTTGATCGTCCGGAATTGACGTTCTATTTCTGGCAAAAGCTCTTGATGAATGGCATCGCCATATGGGCCATTGTTTGCTGTATTGACGGCATACGAATCATCAAAATACGGAGTGGGGTGTTGTAGTGTAATCGCAATGAAACGGGGAAAATTATCCCCCTTCCATGACGCGGTCAAACCTTCATCAGTTTCAAATCGAAAGGGGGCACGTAAAGAAAAATGTCCTTGTTCGTAGACCGTTGGATAAGAGACATTGGGGTGTTGATCATATCCTTTGGGGAGTAATACGGTCGCACCGATAAAAATGGGATGACCCCAGAAGGCTGTGAGTATTTTACTTTGTATTTTGATCCGCTTGACCCAGGGCGTGTCTGCTGGCACCTCGATCGGTGGGATCGTCTGAGAGGTAACTAATTTAATTGTCTGTGATTTGTTTGGATCATGTGTGAATTTTTGAACTTCACTGAAAAAATTTCCTGGTGACCTTCTCCAGTTTTGTCCTTCCCATTGATCCATATGCATCCATAGGGTATGTCCATCTGACCGGTTAAAACGTGTATATTTATTAAAAACCCCCTGTATATAATAATCGCCTGCTGGCAAATCTTTCAGGCCATTTATTGGATATCCCAAGGTTTGTTCATCAATAGTCACAGATTTTCCAGCTTCAAGTTGATCTACATCGACTCCGAATAGTTGTGGGCTATACCGGGCCACCTGAAGTCGCGGCTCACGGGAATTATCTCGGGTAAGTATTAAAAACATCCGACCTGTAACCGCGTCAGGGGATACGTTGGGAGAAATGGTGACCTCGAATTGCATTTTCGCCACCGCATCAGACGATCCACCGATCGACATCGTTGACAAAACGAATGTGAAAACTAGTAGATGTTTTATCATCATTTTCCTCCCTGAACTCCGTTAAAGCCGGGTGAGTAATCGATCGATAAGTCGATCTGGTTGGTCATCGATCGTTAAAATGTCCTGAAAGGTACTCGGTATAAATTGTTCTTTTATTCCATGCGACAAAAAGGCCATTAAATGGTCGAAATAACCGGCTGGATTTAACAGCCCGCAGGGTTTTTTATGAATGCCCAGATGAAACCAGGTCAGCACCTCAAATAATTCTTCCAGCGTGCCGAGTCCACCTGGCAAGGCGATAAATGCGTCTGCCTGAACGGCCATCCGTTCTTTCCTGGCATGCATCGAATCTACTATTTGAAGTTCGGAAATGCCCGAATGACCAAGTTCTCTTTCCATAAGCATAGCGGGAATGACGCCAATCACCTCACCACCAAGGGCGAGGACGGCATCTGCGATAACACCCATCAGCCCAATATCTCCACCCCCATATACCAAGCCAATATTGCGCGTCACCATTGCTCTCGCGAGATCTCTTGCGGCATCCTGGTAATCAGGACGGGCACCAATTTTTGAACCTGTAAATACACAAATTTTTGTCATGGAATTTTATTGAAGATGCCACGCCGCAAGCTGCGCGGTATGCGCAGCGCTGTTCTTTTCAATCTAAAAGGACAAAGATAGATTTTCTGGGTTTACCGTCCACCGCCCGGCTTATATGACCTTCTCCTAGTGTATCCTCAGCGAGAACGATATCTCCCGTGTTGAAAATCCTGGTCTCATTATCCCCACAAGTAATCTCCACGGCCCCATCAATCATAATAATCAACCGTCTACTTGGGGCTGGATGCCAATCAAAATCATAATCTCCATCTGTTTCTCGAAAGATGACACCAGTAGCATTGAGTAAGGACGAAAGATGTCCAATATTACCTGCATCCGACAGAGGAAAATCCAGTTCATCAAAATGGGATTGCCCGTTCCCATCGGCAAATATTCGAGTAACCTTCATAAGCACATAGTTGAAATAAAATCGGGCAGGTTGAATATTGACGATCCCGCAACGGGATCTCATCACCTAAACCCTCGCCATGGATTAAATAATCCCACCTTATTTATGAAATAATGAAATATATAGTGTATTGGAGATAATTACCATGGAAGAATATCAAACGTCCGGTAGGGATCGATTGGCGAACATTGATATTGCCATTATTTTCACTAAAAATTATATTTAATGCTTACGAGGTCATCTATCAAAAATTTAGAGTTTCTCATTCGCTGAAGATTTGGCATCTATTGCCCAAATACACGCCTACCTTACCAGTAAAGACGCCTTGATGGGTCGGAGCCCGCTCTGGTGGACGATAGATATGGTTTGCGGAACAACAAGCATAAATAGAAATTGAGGTTGTCATGGCTTACCCTTCTGATTTAGAAATATATTTATTCGACTTAAATGGATATCTACGCCTTGAACGCGCGCTCCCAGAGGCTGATATATTAGGGTTGAATACCAGCATCGACCACTTCCCTGTGCTCAAACCTGGGGATTGGCATGGATTCATACATGGGCATACCTATGGCACAAAAGATGGTATGAATTATCAGCAGATCTATGAAGGCGGGGATTGTTTTGAGCGGTTAATTGACCATCCCTCCTGGATTGAAAAAGTAAAACATTTCGTCGGTGGAGAAAATACCTTTGACGATCACCATGGTCCGCTTTTTATCGATGAGAATTTTTTAAATTTTAGAGAACCAGGTGAAGCGATCGGTTTACATTCAGGGGGGTATCCACCCATTATGCGTAATAGTTTTCGCTACCATGGTGGTCGATTTATGTGCAGCCAGATAAACATTCTACTGGCATTGACAGATATTGAACCCGGGGATGGCGGCACGATGGTCATTCCTGGAAGTCATAAATCTAATTTTCAACATCCCCAAACGAAAGATCACGCGATGAAACCGGCAGGTGCTTCTGTTGAAGGGACTGAAGGGGCGATAGAAATATTTATGAGAGCGGGTGACGCACTGCTATTTGTAGATGGATTGGCACATGGCTCTGCAAAACGGATCAATGAGGGCACCCGGCGTGTAGTCGTGTATCGCTATGGACCGTCTTGGGGAAATTTTCGACATGGCTATAAACCCTCACCAGCATTAATCAAACGGTTAACGCCTGAACGTCGCAGGATTGTAGACCCACAACTCCCATCTCCACCCGATGCGCCATACAAATAATAGCATTGGTGACGATGGGCAGGCGACCGATTCAGCCATATTTTTTAATATCTCCTTCATTATATCATTCTGAATAATCTCATGAAATCACCCATACCAATAATTGACATGGGGCCATTATTTAATGGCCCTACCCCTGGAAATAAAAGCGCTCAGGTTGCAGCAGAGATCAGACAGGCCTGTGAAAACGTAGGCTTTTTTTATATCAGAAATCACAAATTATCTGATAACCTAAGGGACCAGTTATTTCTTCAGACCAGACGTTTTTACGATTTACCGGTTGATCGCAAAATGGAAGCCTATATTGGAAAATCTCTGCAATATCGAGGGTATCTTCCATTGGGAGGTGAAGTCACAAAAGAGCGACGAGATTGGCATGAGGCCTTCGATATCGGTGTCAACTTGCGATCGGACCATCCAGATGTTATGAGGAAGAAACCACTCCAGGGTCCCAATATCTGGCCAACCGATGTACCCGAATTGAAGGCCACGCTTTCTTTGGCCTGGGATGCCTTGTTCACAACAGGTTGTGCGGTCGTCCGTGGTTTAGCCTTGAGTCTAAATCTGGATAAGGATTTTTTCATGCCTTATATTGGAAAACAACCACTTTGTGTTTTGAGACTGAGCCATTATCCATGCTTTTATGGTGAGGAAGAGAACGTCGGAGATGGTATTGGTGAACACATTGACTATGGCTTTGTCACTATTTTGACCCAGGATGAAACGGGGGGACTTGAAGTGAAATCATCAGATGGGACGTGGATTTCTGCACCTCATATCCCTGGGACTTGCCTTGTAAATATCGGACATATGGTGCAACGTTGGACCAATGATACCTATCGTGCCACGCGACACCGTGTTAAGATTCCTGTTAAAAAAAGTCGATATTCAATGCCATTTTTCTTTGATCCGGCCTATGAAACGGTGGTAACACCTCTGGACAATTGTTGTTCTCCGGAAAACCCATCAAGATATGAACCGTTCCATTTCGGCCCTTATATAGCCAATGCCTTTGCTCGCAGCTACGCAGAACATTATGGGTGAACCAAAATATTTATCAAACATAGAGCGCTCGTTCTAAGTATAATTCGTGTAGCAGCTCCCCTTGCATGCTAATAAGATCTGATGCAGGCATTTCAAACAATACTTTAAAGCCTAACTTTTCAAACACTTTCCGATTATCTGTTTCTCTGATGGTAGACAGGGAAAGGGCCCTCATATTGTATTGCGTTCCCATCTCAACAAGTTTATCCATCAATTGACTGGCAACCCCTTGCTGTCGGTATTCTGGATGCGTAGCCAAACCAATCAGATGGAGCCGATCTTCATCAAACACATACCTCACCGTCCCAACGATTTTATTCTCATAAAGGGCAATGAGACGAGATTTATCACCCAGCGGCATCGGTCGATTGGCCTCCGATATCGGAGAAGGACGATAGATATTTCGGACAGATTCAAATGAAAGAAAAATCATCTGTTCGACAGAGGAGACTTCCGATGGGTGTATTTCTCGAACAACAACAGGTAGATTCATAGATCAAGGTAGAAATTGAAACCGACGGTTCAAACGTTGGGCTAAGTTTTGGACCACGTCCGGTCGCTCGCTGGTTACACTTTTTAATTCATCCGGATCGTTCTTAAGATCATAGAGTTCAGTCACCTCATTCTCATGTTGGATCAGCTTAAACTCGTGAGTACGGATGAGCCTGAAATTTTGAATGGCACTGACAGTCTCCTCACGGTGGGTCTCCTTATCATTACGGAGAACAGATCCAAAAGAGCAAGCATCGAGTCCTTCTTGAAGCGTGAGACCAGCCAATTGACAAATGGTGGGGTTTACATCGATCAATTCAACCAGGGCATCAGAGGACTGCCCACCTTGAATATCAGGACCGGAAACAATAAGCGGCACTCTGATTGAGGCCTCGTAGGGAAGAGATTTGGTATACAAACCATGATCTCCCAGCATTTCACCGTGATCACTTGCAAAAATGATATAGGTATTATCCATCATCCCACGACGTTTCAGTGCCTCGATGATAGTCCCGACCTGATGGTCGATTAACTCTGTTGCTGCACAATACTGGCGTCGTGTACGGGTCACTTCGTCTAAATTCATATCAAACCGACGTTTATTTACCCAGGCGGGTTTACTCTCCAACGAACTCTTGACTGGCTGTGGCATATCCGTTTTTCTATAGCGATCTGCATATTCTGTGGGTGGATCAAAGGGATCATGGGGGCCGACGAAACTCACAAATAAATGCCATGGAAAATCGCCTGAAATATTGTCAATCCATGCTGCGGATCGCTGGCCGATATAGGTATCTTCAAACGCAGATGTTGGCAAAACCGAATCATGTGAGGCATCTTTTATCCACCCGAGTGCTGAGCGCTTTTTATAGTCTGACCGAAATGCATGGTATAAATTCTGGTCTTGAAGCCAGAAACCGTAAGGACCTCTTGGTTCATCAAACATCCCGGCATGCATTTTCCCTTCGCATTCCACAGGATGGGTAAATCCCCAACCAAACACCTGCGGTCGATCCCCATGAGGACCGTTGTACGAATCAGGCTTGGCAAGGTCTAATTTTCCGACGCAACCCACTTGATATCCCCCATCTCTTAATCTCTGGTAATACGTTGTGACCTGGCGCGGTAGATAACTGTTGTTTCCCTGGCTGCCGATCCTTGACGGTTGATATCCGCTGGCAAGGGCGATGCGAGAGGGCGCACAAACCGGGCAATTGGTGATACATTGTGTGAACTGCATCCCGGATTCTGCAAGTCGATCAAGGTGTGGTGTATTGAGAAAAGAAGCACCTGCGCTTCCCAGATAATCATACCTGTGTTGATCATCCATAATAAACAGGATGTTAGGTTGGCTCTTCCGTTTCATCAGGCGGTTCCTTTTTTCTGATTGGATTAACCATGGAAGGACAAATGGCCGATTGGTGATGCCTTTATTCTCTGGCCATCAGGTCACATAATTCTACCAGATCACCCACGCCCAGGTCTGTAATCTCCGGCCAGGCAAACTGCCGGGTCGTATCCACATGGATTGTGGCGGTACCAGCTTTTTGACCTGATTGTAAATCAAATAGATAATCTCCCACCATTACAGCGTCAGAGGGAGCTGCTGACCAATGATGTAAAAGTTGACAAATGCCATCTGGCTCAGGTTTGGGAGGGGCTTCATCTCGACCCAGGATATGTGATTCAGGAAAATAAGATCCAAGCCCAATAACCTCCACAGACACCCTGGCGAGGGATTTTGTATTGCGCGTAAAAATGCCTAATCGCGCCCCCCTTTGGTGTAATGTATTCATCATTCGTTCTACACCCATCGCAGGTTCTGTCTGCTTGGCGATGTCCAATTCATGATCATACAACCATTCATGAAGCGGCCCGCTCTCCTCCTTCGATAGAGATGCGAGATAACCTAGAATATCCTGGTCATCAGGCACACCTAATTCTCGCCGTATGAGCGGGAAATCGTGTTTCGGAATCGTCAATGTTCCATCAAGATCGAAAATCCAACAGGATCGTTTCAATATGGTGGTATTGGTCATTTTTCTGCTCATTTTGAATGGTGGCATGGTGAGTGAATTATGAACTAATCAAACCTGCAATGTGGATAATATTGGATGAAGAGTCAATTCATTTCACAACTTGACAAAGCGAGGGCGTCTTCATATGCTGAGGTCAATCAATCACATACCCATAACAGGCGAGGATCCATATGAATCGTGAGCGATTTGGTCTTATATATTTTAGTATGCTTATTATACTATTCTCCCCCTGTACCCTTGTTGCCCAAAATAAAAAATGTTCAAGTCCCGTCCATGAGGTGATCTCTACCTATAATACCATGGTGCGGATGCGAGATGGGGTGGGGTTGGCAACCCATATCTACCGTCCTAAAGATGTAGGCAGATATCCCGCTTTGATCGTTCGTAACCCTTACAGTAATGGTACAGATACCACCTCCATTAAAGAAGGTCGATGGTGGGCCTCGAGAGGGTATGTTTATATACTTCAGAATGCACGAGGAAGATATAATTCAGAGGGTAATAATTATCCGTATATCTTCGAGATCAATGATGGGTATGATACCCAGCAATGGGCAGGTACCCAGCCAGGGCCTAATGGTAAAATCGGCACGCTGGGTGGGTCTTATCTGGCAACGGTGCAATGGATGGCCGCCCCACTTCGCAGTCCTTATTTAAAGGCTATGGCACCCGCAGTAAGCCCCTTTAATTATTATCACGATGTTATGTATCGAGGTGGGGCATTTTCATTGGCCTCGAGAATAGGCTGGGGGGCTGCCATGGGTGGACGAACCAATCTACAGATCCGACATGATTTCGCGTCACACATGACCCATCTACCGCTTATTACCATGGACAAAGTCCTCGGGTTAGATTTGCCACATTGGCGGGATTGGATAGAACACCCGATGTACGACGCCTACTGGCAAACACTTGACGTAGAAGCGAAAGTACCAGAAATCGATGTCCCTTCGTTAAATATCGGGGGCTGGTTTTGATGTGTTTCAACGAGGCACCCTAACAAGCTTTATGAAAATGAAAACTTCTGGACGAACCGAACAAGCCCGGGAAGGTCAGAGGTTAATCATGGGCCCTTGGCCACACGGTATCAATCGATCCTAAACCGGCGGAATTGAGTTTGGGGCACAGGCTATTATCGACATGAAAACATTACAGCTCCGCTGGTTTGACTATTGGCTTAAAGGGGTGGATAATGGCATTATGGACGCCGCTCCCGTTCGTGTTTTTGTGATGGGAGATAATGCATGGCGAGAGGAACAGACCTGGCCACTAGAACGAACAGAATACACAAAATTTTATATTCACAGCCAGGGCAAGGCATCTGCCTCGGATGAGGGCACCTTAAGCATCAAAAAACCTCGTAGAGAAAACCCTGATGTCTATATCTATGATCCGAATGATCCGGTACCGACGAAAGGTGGTAATATGCTCGGCGGTGGTGGCCCCTATGACCAAAGTGCGCAGCCAGCACGTCAAGATGTGTTAACTTATCAGACGGCCGTTCTCGCTGACGACATTGAAGTCACTGGACCCGTGGAAATGATGCTCGTATGCCGCCACATCCGCCAGAGATACCGACTTTACGGTCAAGCTCATGGATGTACACCCGGATGGAAAAGCCTATAACATTTTAGACGGGATCATCCGTGGCCGATTCAGAGAATCTTTCGCCAAAGAAACCTTGTTAAATCCAGGTGATGTAAATGCATACACCATCGATTTATGGTCAACAAGTAATGTATTCATAAAAGGGCATCGGATTCGGATTGACATCTCCAGCAGTAATTTTCCCCACTTTGATCGTAATCTCAATACGGGAAACACATTTGGAATGGACACCGCCATGGAGTCTGCTACCCAAACAAACTATCATAACGAACAATATCCTTCTCATATAGAGCTGCCTGTTATTCCCAGGTGATATATGTGATTTCTGGGGTCCTTGTTAAATAGAAAATTAAAATAAGTAATATCCAAATCAGAGGGAAAAAATGGAACGCGTCTTTCCTGGTCCAACCTGGGACCGATTGCAACCAGCAAATGAAGGGTTTGATCTTGAAAAATTACAGGCCGTAAATAGTTGGTTACAAGATAAACCCCATGGGCGTGATTGGCGTACCATGATCATAGGAGGTGGGTATTTGATTGAGGCCTGGGGGCAGAACACAGATCGTCACTCACGAATCTCACAAGCCTCGATCGATAAATCATTCATGCCCGCTTGGCTTTGCCATCGATGGACAGCGCATTGCAAGTCTTGATGCACCTGTGGTCGATTATTTTACTGAAATGATGAACATACCTCCGGATTTGGGCTCGAGACCTGGTCGTTTTGCATTTGAGAAGGATCGAGCCATCACGTTCCGACATCCGGCAAGCCAAACGTCTGGTTACATTAAACCAGATCAATATCCAGGGAAACACTTCCATTACCAGACTTATGGAATTAACATTATCACCCATGCCATCGCCACGGTGTTTGGATTATACGACAGTAAGGATCCGGATCGTTTACCCGGTGGCCATAAATTAATAGACGACCGCATCCGTGATCCAATAGGTGCGTGTTGCGAATCTTCAGGTTTCAATTTCGATCACTCCCCCGGGGCCAAAACAAATATTCCCGGCAATAAATTCAGTATCGTGGCAACATCAGACGACATGGCCGGAACAGGCGTATTATGGTTGAATGGGGGTCGATGGCTGGATCGACAACTGGTTCCTGAAGTATACTTAAAGGAAGCCACAAAAACTAACCAGTATGTACTTGCTGACTCACCCGAAGACCAGTGGAAATATGGTCTGGCGTTCTGGGTAAATGACCATGGAAAACTCTGGCCTAACTTACCACGAGATGCACTTGCCGCCTCCGGCGCAGGTTCCATGCAAGTGTTTGTCTGCCCCAGTTTGGACCTGGTAGTTACCCAGACGCCCGGTCCCTGGGAAGATAACGATAAAGGACTGAATCAGAATGAGTTACTGACGCGGATCGTCGATGCGATGTGTGGTTAAACCGTGCGTGACTTGTGACGAGAAGTCACGCCATCTTCTGTCGTCTCCCTGGCGAGAGTCGTGATGAACAACGGGTCATTCGTAGGTCGCCATTTTATTTAATAGCCCAACTTTGGATTCACCCGATTAACCAGCGATTTTCCTGCATGGAACCGACGTAAATTACGGAATAATAAATCGAGGGTCAAGGGCGCATAAGAGGCGTTATCATCTGATGAAATATGGGGGGTAATAATTAAATTGGGGACATGCCACAGGTATGAATCGAGTGGCAATGGTTCTGGATCGGTCACATCAAGAATGGCCCCACCGAGAAGACGAGACGTCAATGCCTCAGCTAAGGCCTGGTGGTCAATAACTGCTCCACGACCCAGATTAATTAACCCAGCACCTGGTTTCATCATTTTTATTTCTTTTCGGCCAATCCAGCCAGCGGTTTCAGGCGTCAATGGGGTGTTGAAAATAATAAAATCGGCCTCTGGTAAAACCAATTTTAATTGATCCGGGCGATACATCTGGTCCACATAACGAGCAGATCGACCGTTACGACGGATCCCAAGCACCCGCAAGCCCATTTGTTTAGCCCGTTTGGCACTGGCGGCCCCCATTTTTCCAACCCCAATCACAGCGACTGTTTTTCCTGAAATCGGTGTGCTGTAAATGGGATTCCAATAGCCCTTTCTCTGGTCTGTAAAAAAATCGGGCAAGTGGTGGTTAAGCATTTGAAGTGCCATCCCTACAAATTCAGCCGTTTTCTCAATATGGATGCCGGCATTGTTGGTTAGAGTAACCCCTCGGGGTAACCAATCGAATGGAGCCAGATGTTCAACACCTGCCCCAATAATGTGTATCCATTTCAGATTAGGCGCCCATTCCCGTATACGCTCTGTGGGAAGATCCCAAGTCATCAGCACATTTGCATGCGCCATCGAAGGGTAAAAATTATCCAAATCCCAATCGATACACGTTTCGATGTAAGGGGTCACATCAGCATGCCGCTTTTCAGCTGCAGCATATCGTTCGGGCGTCGTACGAAATACAAGATCCCCAGCGCGATTATTCTTGATATGCACATGGAGTTTTTGATTTCTCTCGCCCCTTCCTGATGGCATAAAATCTCCCTGTCCAGATGTTCTGCACCATGAAATATTGTTCTTTGAGCTATATAGCCCGCTTTTCATAAGGTCTACACATTAAGCTCAACAATCCGTGGTGTTAACCGATTCCCATCGACTTCTATATGTGCGACGGAAACGGGATAATCAAATCTGCGTGGTCCCGCACTGCCTGGATTGAGGAGCCAGATGCCATGTTGCTGTTCGAGAGAAGGCTGATGGGAATGGCCATAAATAACCATGTCAATATTCGAAGCAGAGGGGTCGATATCCAGGGTATAAAGATCATGAATCACATATATCGAACAATCGCCTATCTCGAAAAGGTCCATCATCGGCAACCGATCTGTCCATGGTTCTCTGTCTACATTACCACGTACGACATGGACCGGCGCGACGGCCTCTAGCGCTTCTAAAATATCTGGATTACCCACATCTCCCGCATGAACGATGAGATCAGAACCCACCATTTCATTTAAAGCTTCTTCCCGTAACAGCCCATGCGTATCTGAAATAACGCCAACCATAATGGCCATAATACCCTTGTCTCCTGGCATGCTTACATTAATGAGTTTTATCTCCTGGCATCAAACTGAATTTTCCAGGTCCGGTTAAAAACAAAGCCACATAGACCACCAGGAATTCCATTGCATGTGAAGCTCCACTGAATCCAGAATTAGGGTCATCTTCGGGAAGGGTGATATGGCGGATGGCGGCAACCAGCATCGTGATGGCCAGTAATAGGGTCGCCGGACGATGGCACAGACCAAGAATAATTAATATGGAACAACCGAATTCTGCAAAAGACGCCATGAATCCCCAGAACTCAGGAAAAAAAGTAATACCGAATCGTTCCATTTGTCCGCCGTATCCAGCCCAGCGGTCGGGAGAAGAGATCTTCCCCCATCCATGAAATAAAGCCATGCTTAGTCCAATACCGAGCCGAATCACCAGCAAGCCCAGATCAGTTTTATTTAAATTATTTGTTATAAAAGATATCAGACCCTTCATGGGTTACTCCTTTTATTTATTTGATGTCCCGCGTCAGACAAAAGTCTGATCGCAGAATTGAGATTTTCGGATTTAATAAGAATATAATCCGTGTCAAATGTTGAGATAGCAAATATGCTGATGCCAGCATCAGCAAGTGGATTTCCCAAAGAGGTCAAAATACCGGTTAAACTGAAATCGAGCACCCCATCCACGCGTATTGCCTTCCACCCTGATTCAACCTTGCAACCTTGTGGAATATGAGATTCAGGCAAAACAATCGACAACTCCTCTAACGTTTTTGTAATTGAATAGAAAGGAAGGGTGGATAGATCTTCATTACTCAAAGTATCTGGAGCGAAACGACATACAGCCAGGATTTCAGGTAATATACTTAATTTCATTTTAGAGACCTTTCTATATATTCAACTGACAATAATCACGCTCCATCCTTTTTCTGTTCTGGTCTATTTTGAACATCCAAATAACGATAATATTCATCCCTTAGCAGAGTCAAAACCGCCCCGGTATATCCAGTTGTAAGAATTAATGCCTTGATACCAAAAATCAGTTCTTCTGGCACACCATTTATCATCGATGGGGCGACCTGGGCACTGATCCCCACAATACCGATAATCCCAATGACATATAAACCATCTTTTTCTCGTCGATTTTTTGCAAAGTCCGGGTTCATCTGCTTCATTGCTTTGACCGAGGCGAGAATCAAACCTATGTTTATCCCGATGAAAACCGAGAGAAACATAGGCAATGGCAATAAAATGGAAAAGACCGTCACGCCAAGGCCCGCCCCGGCAAATGTAATTAGTAGAAATCGGGAGAAGGAAATCATCTTACTTATCCTTTCATAAATCGGTAATTTTTATGGCCTTGATCTTGTTATTAAAATGATCGCTTAACAAGAGGGTATTGTCATTGAAAAACGCGAGGCCATGGGGTTCGTTAAGGGCCTCATCATCAACTTGGTGACGGTCCCCGTTATCTCTAAGATCGCCATGTCCTAAGATGGTTTCTATCTTGTTGGACTGGGTCAGGCGACGTATTCTGTTGTTTTTTGTATCGGAGAAATAGAGTCGTTTTTGTTTATCAATGGCTAACCCTTTTGGGTATGCGAGATCTGCGGAGGAACCGGTGGTGCCATCTGGGGTATAACCAACCTTTCCTGTGCCCACCACGGTGGAAATCATTTCGGAATAAGCATCAACCCGTCGGATCACATGATAGGCATCGTCTGTGAAATAGAGATGGCCATCCAAATCGAAACAGATCGCTGTAGGTGAACCAATCCTTGCTTCCTTCGCATGACCCCCATCACCTGAATATCCTTTTATTCCGACCCCTGCTATAGTCATAATAATACCTGAGTTTGCGTCTATTTTTCTTATTTTCCCCACTGCACTGTCCCCGAAATAAATATCATCATTCGGTGCATGACAAACAGCCTGGGGATGGATCAAGCAGGCATTGATGGCCGACCCACCATCCCCTCTGTCCCCTTGAAATGCGGAACCCGCTACGTTCTGAATAAGGCCTTCTGAATTGACCCGTCTAATATGGCCATGTCTTGTGTCAGCGATCACCACCCGTCCCGCCCGATCAACAGAAACGTCATGTGGATTACCAAGATAAGCCTCTGTAGCCAGCCCACCATCCCCTCCGTAGGCCCGGGCACCGGAACCCGCTACGGCCCTGATAATTCCTGTAACTGGATCGATCACCCTTATGCGCTGATTCCATACATCTGCAATATATATCTGACCATCCGGTCCAACAGATAAACCGCCGGGTCCGTTTAAAAACCCATTTGTTGCCACCTCATCATCATGAACACTCGTTCCGCCCAGCACGGTCGTGACAATACCGGTCTGGCCATCATAACGACGGGTACGACCAGAACAATCTCCCCAGAATACCGTGCCGTCAGGATCCGCGTATATGCCCGCTTCAACCGAATTGCACCGTGTATTCGATCCCTCAAGTCCTTCCTCACCAAAACCAGGTTCCCCTGTGCCCACAAGCGTCTGTACAATGCCTGTTTCACGATTTACTTTTCTAATCCGGAATCCATATTTTTCTCCCACGTAAAGATTGTCATGCAAATCGAGACAAAGCGCATCTGGCATTAAGGTACTCGCTTCAATGGCGGGTCCGCCATCGCCATTTGATGCGCGTTGTCCGTTGCCTAAAACCGTAGTAATGATACCCGTTCGGTGATCGATTTTACGGATTCGATCATTCGAATTATCACAGACATACAAATTATCCATTGAATCAAAAGCTAAGTGCTCCGGATGATTGAATGCGGCTTCGCTCGCTGGTCCGCCATCGCCATGATAGCCTCCCAGACTTAAACCGGGTCCGGAAAACGGTCGACTCTTACCCACTTCGGTGGGATAATGCCGGGCACTGAGACCAAAGACCGTTTCTATCAGACCCGTGTTAGGATCAATGCGCCGAATGTTATTCATCCATTCACTGGATAGATGAACGACATCCGATCGATCTACAGCAACCCCACACGTACAATCCAATTCCGCCTGGGCTGCGAGGCCACCATCTCCTCCCCGACCTGCCTGTCCGCTGCCCGCAACAAGGGTGACCACACCGGTTTCATAGTCTATCCGTCGAATCGTTTGATTTCCAAGGTCAGAGAGAAAGAGGTTGCCATGACGATCCTGACTTAAATCGTGCGGATGGAAAAATCTGGCGGCCAGAGCAGGCCCTCCATCGCCCGATCGCCCGGCAATGCCGTCACCTGCGAAAGAATGGAGTATTCCCTCCTGGTCGATACGCCAGATCCGGTGCCATTGATAATCATTGACGATTAAATCCCCATCAGGCCGCCGGACAATCCCCATAGGCCACCCTGCGTCGGCCTCCTTGGCAGGAATACCGTCCCGTTGCCCTACACCTGCTATCGTGAGGATGGTGCCGTCTTCGAGGTTTTTTAAACGTTCTTTTAGGTTCATATATGTGAATTTGGCTTGGTCGTTTTGACGTGTATCTGGATTCTATATTCTGATCTCACCTGTCCGGTTTATTCGATATACACTTTCATGCCATCTTCGATTGTGCGGCGTAAGGCCATGAGGCGTTTGTTATCTCCCTCCAGGCCTCGATCGTTTGAGGTGCCCAATGACGGATATCACCCACATAGACGGTGACACAATACGCACTGGATCACCCGGTGGCACAGGCATAACCAGCCTGATCAATCCATTTCATTACGGTATCATTGCGAACTTTACAACCAGAATTCACGTCCGTTGGATCAGCAAGAAATCGCAAGGTAACCGTATGGTCCGGTGCATTCATGATTCGTCCCTATATTTTTAGGCGTTCAATTTTGAAACGTCGATGTATGGATTTTACAGGTCAGAATGGGTAATGGCAATAATTATATCCGTTCTGAGGAATGTTGATTGACAGAACCACCACCTGAACCATAATTTAGGTGCTCGATAAAAGGATTGCAACAGCCGTGGATATGTTAGAAATCGGTTTCATTAATACATGGTTTTCGATCGGTATATAAACCTCTGAACTGAAAAAACGACCAAGGAATAAATAATGAAATATGACTTTAACCAACGAATAAACAGAAACCGGACAAATTCATTTAAATGGGATTTTATCAAACGTAACGGAGGGATTGAATATTGGGATGAAACAAATCCCGCCCTCCATGAGAAACCTGTCTTACCCATGTGGGTGGCTGATATGGATTTTCCCAGCCCCCAACCGGTTATAGAGGCCATAGAAGCCCAGGCCCAAACTGGAATATACGGATATGCGTATACCCCACCATCATACTACGATGCGGTGGTCAACTGGATGGATCGGCGTCATGGGTGGAAGATCGAGAGAGATTGGATTTGTTATACCCCAGGCGTGGTACCTGGCTTGCATCTTATGGTGGCCACCTATTTAAAGCCCGGTGAAAAAGTTCTTCTTCAACCGCCCGTGTATTATCCATTTTATTTAATCGCGGAAAATACCGACACAGAAGCGGTTCTGAATCCATTGATTTATAAGCATGGTCATTATCATATGGACTTCGAAGATTTGGAAGAGAAATGTGCTGATCCAGATTTAAAAGCAGCTATTCTTTGCAGTCCTCACAATCCGGTAGGACGGGTTTGGTCTGCAGAAGAATTACGTCGATTTGGCGAAATCTGTTTAAAACATGATGTCCTGGTCATATCCGATGAAATACACGGCGACCTGATATTCAGTGATCATAGCTTTACCCCGTTCGCCACACTTGGTCCTGAATTCGCGGACAGATCCATCACCTGTACCGCCGCCAGTAAAACGTTTAATCTGGCTGGCCTGCAAACCTCTAATATGGTTATTCAAAATGATGATCTTCGGGAAGCTTTCCAGACCATGTGTAATCGCTCGGGTGTGTTTACATTGAACATGTTCGGTATTCTGTCCCTGGAAGCGGCCTACAATCATGGCGAAGAATGGCTCGAACAACTGATGGTCTATCTCGAGGACAACTATCGATTTTTAGAGACGTATTTTAAGGAACATTTACCTGAATGCCCGGTAATCAAACCGGAAGGGACCTATCTCGTTTGGATTGATTTCAGATCCCTGGGTCTGGATAAGGATGAACTCGAAGATCTGATGATGAATAAAGCCAGAATCTATTTCGATGAAGGCTATATTTTTGGACCGGAAGGTGAGGGGTTTGAACGTATCAATATCGCTTGTCCACGTTCGATCCTGACCGAAGCCCTTGATAGAATTAAAGAAGCTGTTAGGTCAGTAAATATCTGATCTGTTTACTCAATTAAACTTCATCTGTTCTGTGGTCTCATTCGACCTTGCCTCCGCCACCCGGGTGGGAAAAAGATAAGAGACCACTATCCCCACGGTCACATTGACAGCCAGGCAGATCACCCCCGCATGCCACCCCCAAATTTTACCGAAACCGGCAAGGGTTAACGTGGAGGCCAGCAGAACCCCGGTTATAATGCCTAACATGGCACCCTTCGAAGTATATCCTGCCCAGACGATGCCCAGAATGAAAAGAGGGGAAAGCTGAATAAGCACTTCCATTTTCAATTCGATCAATCCCCATAAAGAAAGTTTTGGCGTTAGGGCGATCAAAACAAGGATAAACATAATGCCCCATGACAATCGTTTTCCAATCTGCGTCATTCGTTCTTCGGGGGTATCTATCAACCAGAATCGACCAAGAATATCCTTGGTAAGAATCGAAGATAGACTGAGAAGTACCGAGTCAGCAGTCGACATAATGGCCGCTATAATGCCCGTGAGAATAAAAATAGTCATGACATAGAGCCACGTGGATTGCTCCGCCCATTCGCGCAATAGCAAAGGCATCACCTGATCTGCAGCGATCCCTTCCAGACCGGACAACGTTGGAATGGCAAGAATACCCACCAGCACGACCGCGGATATGGTAATGAGAGGCATAAATGCCAGAAGAGAGAATGAGTGTTTAAGCGCCGAGAGGTTTTTTGCTGCAAAAATACGTTGAATGGCCTGGGGATAGACCGTAGCTGCAAAGCCAACGAGGATCAGAGTGCTTATCCAGGTGCGTAAAACATCCATTGAGGGTATATGCGCTTTCTTGGGCTGATTAGCTAGTATCCAATCCGTTGTCTCGCGCAGGCGATCTGTATCTGGGACCACAGCAATCAGCATGCCCACGAGCCCGATGAACAGCAAGAGCCCCTGGATACAATCGGTCCAGGCAACCGCCTGCATGCCCCCGAGTGTTTCATAAAATATAATGATCCCTCCGAGTACGACCACGCCTGCCCAAAATGGAATCGTCGCGCCTGAGAGACCAGAAACAATGTGTCCCATGGCCATTAGTTGAGCCAGCAAGTAATTCGCAATGGCTACCACGAACAAAAAACCAGAAAGCACGGTCAGTTCGGGTGAGCCAAACCGATGAGTTATCCAATCACCGGGCGTAACAAACCCATACTTGCGGGACGCCCGGTACAGGTCCGGTGCAAATAGGAGATAGACCACCACAATCCCCATCATAAAGCCTATACTCATTATCCATGCATAACCAAGCCGATAAGCCTCACCAGGATATCCAAGTAAAGTATTCCCGCTGTACTGGGTCGCATAGAGGGTCAGGAAGAGCACCATAGCGCCCATATTTTTACCAGCCAGGTAAAAATCAGAAAGTGAGTTACCCCGCCGTTTTTTTTTGGCCACAAAACCAATCCCAATCATCACCAGAAGATAGATCAGGAGAAATAAAAGGGCATCGAAGCCATAGGGTATATTTTTCATAAGGCGTTAATTACCAGGAAATCTATTGATCTGCATCATCGGGCCAGTATCGAAATATGACCCATGCAGTAAAGCAAGCGATCCCCACACAAGCACTGATAGAAATAACCACCCAATACGGAAGGCCAAACCATATTGGCAGCGGATCTGCTGCAGGGAGATACCAGGGCACGGAGAGGGCGAAAAGGATGAGATAAGTTATCCAGATCCAATAACGTCGGTACATCGGCAATAGATTTTTTTTCATGGTTAACCGGCCTGCTTTCACCTGATTTCCCGTTTACGCACCGGAATGAGGTAAAAGGATATGGATATAATGAATTGAAATAATGATAAGTATACAATAAGGTGACCATTAAGAAAAAACAACGCATAAAGAGTTGTGGTTGGTTATGATAGATGATCGTCCTTATGCTCATCCTGTGCTATCACAGCTACAGGCAAATGCTCTGTTGAGCACATAATGAATGTATTGACTTCTTAGGTGTGATAGAGGGAACCAAGTGAGCTATCCGTCGTCCTATATAGAGATCACCTGAAGGAAATCGTCTATAAAAATACAACATGAATATGGAGGTGAATGATGGACAAAATATTTGGATGGGGTCTCGTTCTTTTTAATATCCTTCTATTGGAAATTTCACAACCGGTCCAGGCACAGGGCCTACCAACTTTGACCCTTGCGGGTGGACAGATGCGCTATGATCGTCAAGGAAGTGGGACGGTGGGGTTCTCCGCTGTCCGTATAGGGATACCTGTGAGCAAACAGATTACCATAGAACCTGGTGTCACCGTGGGCGGATTGGGGGGGCGTAATGGCACGGCTTATCCCATGCTAATCCCCGAGGTTCAGGTACAGGCCAGTTGGAAAGCTGGGCAGATACAACCATTTGTGGGCGTCGGCGTTGGTGCTTTTTTTGATCTCCGGGGCAATCGACAAGGACTCAACCAGGCCTCGACCATGTTTTCCGGTGTGGTAGGGGCCCGTTCGAGAATATCGTTCAAATGGAGTGCCCAGGCAGAGATACGCGCCCGTGCCATCGATCAATTCAATGGTAATACGCTTGAATTGACCGCTGGCGTAGCGCGCAGATTCTGATCAGGATAGTGGCATTATCCACAATTAATCCCAGAGAGCGTGGCATGAAGATCTCGAAAATCCAGGATAGGAAATGACCATTCGAACACGGAATCATGTGATACGGCTCATGGGTGGTATATAAAATAAAACCTATTGAAATACGGTTCGAATGTCTGAATACCTTTCGTGGGATGGATCCTATGGCATCCACTAAAGCTTGCCCTTCTTAATCGGTTCTTTATTTTGCACGGATACGGTTGTTCCGGGGATTATGCTCAAGCTCACAAAGCCCCGGTGCTTCCATCAAAGGGGGGACATAGACCCCGAATCTTCCCCGTAGACCTTTTTTCAAGCCATACCAACCGCCCATTGGATTATCTTCCGAACGTCCCCAAGCTTCGACGGTCCCTTCCTTCGCAGGTTTTTGCTCATCAGTCCCGCCAAGATCAACCCAATCTCCTGCTGATTTCAGCATCTGGTTTAGATCATCAATACAACTGGCATCATATAAAAGAATTGTTTTACCCACGGTACAAACAATAACACTTGTACCGTCCTTTTCTTCCATATGCATGGTGTACGCTGATTTACCTGGTGGTGTCTTGAGCTGCCAGGGGTCATCTTTGGTCCGTTTTAGGAAGGCCATTGGTCTCCTCTGGTTTTTATGTGAAAATGTCTAGTCTATCCAAAATCTGTATCGTAAATAAACAACTGATCTATTTTATATCATGTTCTAATTTGAAGTCAAGGTGGGAAATTTGCGTGACTCCGAATTATATATTTTGAATGCGATGAAAAACCAATTAATAAAATTGGGCTTAATTGTTTTCAGATGTTCCCGAACATCCAAATACAGTGCAACCATCTTTTCTTACCCCTGGTCATAAGCCTTCCTTAACCAAAGTTCAACTTCATCATCGATATCCGCAACCGTATGAATTTGGACAAGATGTGTACACATACCACTGAATGCATTGCCACCTTTAAGTCGGTCTGTTGAATCAAACCCCTTTAAATTAAAACCTAAATCTATTCGGTCGCGTGTGGCAGGTTTCACAATGGCAAATTGTTTATTCCGCCTCAGACTCACATAAGCTTTTTTGGCGCAATTTCGACGTCATCTCCAAACTCAGATACCAAATTTGAAATCTCATCATATAACTTTCGGAGTTCTGCTTTTGCTCCAGAATACTGGGATTCCACCAGGTCTACATCCGCAGCTGATCCTCCGGCTGCCTGTTGCCGATATAGGATTGAAACCGCACTTGAAAAGCCGTGTATCACCTTATACTCTTGCTTCAACAACTTCATTATCGGCCCGTGAACCTCTAACTTAGAACCTGAAATCACTTTAAACCAATCTTGAAGAGGTTTTTCTGTTTTTTCCGGCAGATGGTTTTCAGTTGTGGAACGATGGGTTTACTCATATTTACCTTCATTTCTCTTTTACTCGGTCAGGACAATAATTATAATGTAACCTTGCTTAGGGTTACCCTCACCATAAAGCCTATCATATATATAAACTTTCAATTATTGATATTAAATTGCTACCACAATCAATACTTTCTAAATAAGCATAACCAAAGGACATCGGCGGTTGGAGCGACGCCCACCCATCAAGGGAGGTCCCTGTGTATACCAGGAACTCGTTCCTGCGACCTATACACAGGGTTTTCGAAACATCAATTAAATAAGTTAACGTAAACAACCATTTATGGAGGTTTAAAATGGGGATACTGGATAGTTTTTCACTCAAGGGTCAGGTGGCGCTGGTATCAGGTGGTGCCGGTCCACAATTTGGCAGCAGTATTTCAGAAGCATTAGCCGAAGCGGGCGCCACGGTGATTGTCGCTTCGCGATCACTTGAAAACAATGTGGATTTCGCAGAACAATTAACCCGTAAGGGGTACATCGTATATGCGGAACAGCTCGATATTATGGAACCCTCTTCAATAAATAATCTGGCACGACACATCAAAGACCGATTTGGCAAATTGGATATTCTGGTTAATAGTGCTGTCGTTGGACGAGGAGGTGGATTTGAGGAGCAGACCCCAGAATATTGGTCGGCCAGTGCGCAGGGCAATATGGTTGGTCTGTTTGCCATGTGTAAGGCATTTATTCCATTCATGGAAGAACAAGGCAGTGGATCAATTATCAATATTTCAAGCATTTATGGTGTCGTGAGCAATGATCCTACTTTATATGAAGGATCAGATATGAAACAACCACCAGATTATTCCTTTGTTAAAGCGGGCATGATCAATTTCACCAGATATATAGCGAACTATTTTGGAAAGAAGGGGATAAGGGCGAACTGCATATGTCCCGGTGGATATTTCAATCATCAACCGGAATCTTTCGTCAAGGCCTATGAAAAAAGAGTGCCGGTCGGCAGGATGTTACAAAATGAAGATCTCAAAGGTGCAGTCGTGTTTCTTGCGTCCAAGGCTTCAGATTATGTAACAGGCACAACCTTGATGGTTGATGGCGGGTGGACATCACTCTAATGGTATCTCAGATCCATATGTCTAAGGACCGAGGAACCTATTATATTTAATAACATCTTTGTCATGGTGCATGCTGACATGACATGCCTGGGAAGGATTAATTTCATGTGTTTTGTTAAAATAGACGCTGCTTGTTGTCTCAATAGGTGATATCAGTGAGTTGGCATGCATTTTGCCCATTTCTGTGATCGATGATATGCATTACAACCAGGAGATAACGTCATGCAACACCACACCTATAGTAAGAGATCCGCGGATGATGGGTCATACGCTTACCCCACACCCATAACATTCCTTGGTAAAGAAAAAGGATTGACATCCTCAGTTTCAACTCCACCTTCGTCAAAATCATTGCCTCTGTTTAACCGACTGGAGCACTGGATAGGCAAGATTCTACATGAAGCCAGAGTCATGGTATGTGCCTGGACACAACGGGCCGAAATTTGTGTCATCACTGGCCTGGCCGGTTGGCTCCTGAGTGTGCTTTAAATCTATACGACTTCTACCATGTTGGTCCCTGTCGTAATGCCAATCCTAATCGTCGGATTTCTATGTGGTATGAGAACTGGGTTTTTCTCCGGTCTGATGGTCCTGCCGGGATATCTTTTGTTAAGTATTTGGTCTGGTGTTTCTGTAGATTTGATCTGGTCCACCCCGCTCGATTTGGCATGCATGCTGATCCTCGGCGGCTGTGGGGCTTTGACCGGATATATGCATGATGTCATCCACCGATTAAGCCAATCACCAAAAGATTCCACACGGGGTGAAGCACAGATGCGGATACACCAAATGCGTCTAAGGGCGTTGACAGCCAGATTGTCCCTGGATGATGAAAGAAAACGTTATGCCTTGACACAAAACGTTCTACTGGAAACGGAAAAAACTGGGTGGCAGATTAACCAGGCCTTACAGATTTTGTCGGAACAAGTAAATGATGCAGATGAAGAAATCCGAACCATACAGTCATCGGTTACAGATTCAATGTTAAATCTTCAAACCCAGATGGCGATGATCAGCCCTCCGATGTTGTTTACTGCCGGCTTGGAATCAACTTTGGCTTGGCTTGTTCATCAAAAAATGACACCTCTCCATTCCACATTCAATACACCCATCAGACAGATTTTGCCCCTGTTGATACCGATCTTGCGGTGATTTTATATCAATCGGTAGATGAGTTACTTGACAATGTCATTCGACATGCCCACGCCACTAATGTGGAAGTAGATTTACAATATGATGATCGTGATATCATTCTGTCGATCAGAGATAATGGACAGGGCTTTGACACAGCGGCGTTCACGCTCGGCCATCTGATGATACCGGATTTGGCTTTTTTGCAATCCAGGAAAGAGTATCCTATACTGGTGGATCCGTTGACATCCAATCAGACCCTGAAATTGGAACATGGGTAACTATCCGGACACCAAAAAAAACGCTGACTTTGTCAGATAAATTGGTAATATCAGGTGGGAAATAAGACCAAATGACACAATTTAGTTGACCAATCAAATAAATGATCTATCTTTGGTAGTATGGGTTCTAAAACCGCAACCATTCAAGATGAGATCAAGCAAACGAAACCATTTGCATTCCTAGAACAAGAGGCCGTTGTGAGCCTTCTGCGGACGGCAAGTTACGTAAGATTGCAATATGATCATTTGGTTCAAGAGGAAGGGATAACAACGCAACAATACAATATTTTACGTATCTTGAGAGGTGCTGCACAAGCCTTGCCGACCATGGACATAAGTGAGCGGTTAGTTGATCAAACCCCCGGCATCACACGACTTTTAGACCGGCTGGAAAAAAAGCACCTGATAGCCCGCGATCGATGTCCACATGATCGCAGACAGGTTTTATGTACGATTACTGATCAGGCTATACAGTTATTGGAACGGTTAGAGGAACCCATTAACCAACTGGACACCGCCAGCCTTGCATCCCTTTCCTCAGATGAAATAAACTCATTGTTGACCTTGCTTCAATCTATCCGTGAGAACCTTAAAATACCCGAATAAAAATTATCCTGTTCTTACGGGCGCATTTCATCTCCTGCGAATATTTAAAATTTATATCTTAAAAGTTGCTCTCTTAAGACCAAACGTAAACTTCCTTATCATCATCGGACATCGCAAAAAAAACGGCAAGAACAATGCGTGGTCGGTCCCCTATGGGCGGAGGGACTTCATGGATAGTCTCTGAATTGAATATGTAGAAATCTCCCGGCTCTAATCCGAAACGAATACGTTCGATCCCCTGTTCTGCGGCAAAAGCCTGAAAACGTGGTAACACATCCTGGATGTCTGGTGACCACTGTTTTTTATATAAAAAAGCCTGCCCGCGTTCCTTATCATCCATGGCATTCTGAAAACAGAGGACTGCGGCAAATTGCTTTTCGAATCGTGAAACGGCATAGTTGAACAATCGGGATCTTTTTCTCACCGAATCAAAATGTGGGGTATGCCCCACGCCTTCGTAATAGGTCCGAAAGATGGCGGGGCCATATAATCTACCATCAGATTCTCTGGCTACCTTTACCTCCTTTTCAGGGGCAAGGTCGCTCAGGGTTCTATATATATATTCAACCGGGTTGTCGAATCCGTCGAAAAGAGTTCTAAATAAATCTCTGGTTGCATTGGCATGCGAATAAAAACGTCAGGATCATGCCCATCCTTTGACAGGCTGGTACCAATATCCACACGCTAGGGGGCTTTTCCATAATCAACCCGAGGATCATAAAGGAGCGCTTTTTCATAAAACCTGTTTACCAGGCTAATGTAATGATTCGGATTAAAGCCTTTTCTGAATATCACAGCAGGGATGGTACCATCCGAAAGCGCTTTCAGTGGGGAGCTGAATTGTTCGAACAGGGTTTGCTGGTGTATTTCAATCGGTTGCCATTTTCCTACGGTCATTTTGGCCGCTATTGTTCGTATAGATCATTTCGATTGCGCCCCTGAAGTCCGGGACATAATGCTTTCATGTCCTCAGGCATCCTGGCGTAGGTCTCGGGCCAGATGGGTTGATGTCCTCCTTCAACCCAGTTGTTAAACCAGCGTGGATAATAGGCGATATTTAACCCGACCCTAATTTCCTGGCTGGTATTCGCTCTGGCCTGATGGTACAGCCCACCATGCCAGAGGATAACAGAACCTGCTTTTCCGGAAATCGGCTTTATGAGGGGGCTATCTTGCGGCAGGTCGATGGGTGGTTTATTGTCCCTGGTCTTGTGACTGAAAGGGACCACACCTGTCGCCCCGTTTTCCATAGTAAAATCCGTTAACATCCAAAGGGTATTAATCATCCAGGGGACATCGGGGACTACCTCAAACTCTCCCGCAGAATCCACATGGAGCTCTCCAGCAGGGGCACTTGGCCAGGTAGGTTTACAACAGGCTTCGACCACACGGCAACGTGGACCAAGGAAATGGCGGGCTATCGCCACGACATCTCGATGGCCGGCACAGCTCCACACGCGATCGTCGAAATTCATCATGCCAAATAATGTTTGATAAAACTTATCGCCATGAATAAAATCCTGATAACCCGGGTCAGTATGGAAATCTAAAAAATCCGCAGCCATTTGACGGGAAACATCGCTGAATATACCCCCTTCGATCACGCAATATCCATAGGTTTCTATATGATCCACAGCCTGATGTATATGAGCTAACACACGAACACCTAATCCTTTCGCATAACGGGTCCCTGTCGCTTAACCTCATCATAGGTCTGTTGCCATTGGGGTGAGGCCTCTTCTTCCCATATGTCAAGTGTTATATCCCGAATATTTCCTTCAGGAAATCCGGTGAGGCGTTTAACTGATGGATATCCAATCGTATACCAGGTATGTCCGCCAGGTAGTCTTAATTTACAGAGGTATTTAGGCAATATGGTTTTGGGGTTCATGGCAATACGGGATAAAGCTTCTTCATCTACCTCTACCCCCAAACCTGGTCCTTCAGGCACAGGCGAGCTCCCTTCTGCAACTTCGATTCGACCGCCCGTTACATCATCATCATATTGATCATCCAGGTTAATACTGTGAGAGACCTGTGGGATCACCGCGCCAAGATGTAAGGCCATGGCTTTGGATAAAGAACCACCGGTTAATTGAATGACCGTAGAGACTCTGGCCTCTGCACAGGCGAAACCTCGCTTTAGACTCAAACCGATACCATGTTCCCCAACCATATATAGATCGGCACAACCATACACCATCTCCGGACCGCCCCCAAGTTGAGGCACATGCATCAATAAAGGAATCTTTGTTTGATGTCGTAGTCTTCGCCAACCTTCTATATCACTCGATATCAAAGGATCTTCCAGGATGCCCACAAAGGATGATTTTTCCAGTTCTTCCACCAGTCTTAAAACCGCAGCCGCGGGCCGGTTGTGGTTGAAATCATAATGCATCTTAAATCCATCAGGGGCGACTTCCTCCACCGCGCGATTCTGCTCGAGGATATCATAATATTCACATGTGTGCATCTTGAACATCATATACCCTTCGTCTACCGCCCGTTGTACTTCACTGGCCAGATCTTCAGGTGAAGCTGGACGGGTCCAGGCTGCCACGGGTACGCGATCACGAACTTTCTGTCCCATCAACTTGTATGCAGGTATCTCTAGGTGCTTTCCCATGACATCGTACAAAGCGCCCATCAAGCCCGCACCCAGATCTGCATTAATAAAATCAAATGGTGTGCAGTCTATTAATCGATCGATCTCTTGTTCAGTCATTTCTACATGACCTCTGGAGTCGCCATAACCTGTAATGCCATTGTTGGTCGTCACTTTGAAAATTGTCTGGGTATCGATACCTGAAAATCTGGGTTTTTGATCAGCGTTCCGAGAAGCAAGCTTCGGATTAATACGAATCAATTCAACGTCTGTTATTTTCAAAGATTCCTCCATTTTAAAATCGTTTACCCACGGAGCAATTTATGCGGAGATATGCTTAGATTACCGAAAATTATATGACATTACCCATTTTCCAGGGCGCCTGGCACCCCAAATTGGTTGGTCCGATCTCGCACAGTATTAGCAATCGGCCATCCCTGGCCACCATGTTTTTTATATTGGCCCTTGAGGCCGGATAGCCATGCAAACATTTCTGCTGCTGCGATACCGCCGTGAAACTGTTCAAACTGGACCCCGGGGGGATTAAAATCGATACGACTAAAATCAATCGCTTGATCTGTGACCCAATCTCTTGTCGGTGGCTCAGTACGCCAGTAATTATATTTGAGGAGATTCCGGTATTTGCTGATCCCTTTTGGCCCCGAAATGGCGCGAGACCTACGATGCCAAATGCTATAGACCGTGAGAAAAATAGTTCCGGCTGGGCCTGAAGATGAAACGGCGCCTTTTATCGAACCCATATGGGACATCAAAGGTGCTTTGGTTCGCATAAAATGGGAACCTGGCAATAGCTCCGTAGGGCCCATTTCAATGGTGCATTCCTCCGGGTAATAAAATACCTGCAGGTATTCGAGTTCAGAGGTATAAATAGACCCGCCATCCCGATGCCAACCGTGTGATTGAGCGTACGGTAAGGGACCACGGTGATTACTGATGAGAATGGGCAGGGTAAAATTTTGTCCAAGAAGGGAGCGCACGGCCCCTGCAGCTTGCGTATTCATGAGCACCTGATCTACAAACCACGGTTGCTCCATGATGGGTGTAGGCTCATAGGTCCCATCGGCATGGTCCAGATAATCAACGACCTTATGATTGATATCATCTGGAACAACACCTGGCAACATCAAATACCCATTTCGACAGAAATCAATCACATCTTGGTCTGTTAAGGTTGGTGGACAATCCACCTGTTTCCTGTAAGGTGCTTTTGACATATCTTACCTCCATCTTTCCAGGACAAATTCATATCCGAGACCATAGGTATTCTGTTCATTCATAGCCAGAGACATGTCCGGAAATTTAATGATCCGCCAGCCATCATCGAGGGCCTCTTTAATCGTTTTATATCGAAATTTTCCGTTTTCATCCAGCCCATCATTATCTTTTCCTTCTTCAAAGATACTAATCCCGATGGCCGCCGAATATGGATGGGTACCAGGCGCTTGGATATAAAGCAAACTTTGCCTGGGGATAAGATCGGTTTCAGCATGTAGAATGGCCAGATCGATATCTTTTTCAGTCAGTTTGTCTGCTTTAAATCTCTTTTTTACAATCTTAAGTTGTTCCAATACGGCATTCATAAATGACCTATAACTGTAAGGGGTTGACTATGTTTGGATCATGCTATCTGAGACGTCGGATTCATCAGCCGATTTTCCAAAGAAAAATAATACCGCGATTAGAATTCCGGCACCGAGAATGAGAGAAATCCATGGGCTGAATCCGTATGCAACCGGCAAATCTCCCACAACGATGCCAACAAATCCGACCAGTAGGGCATAGGGCGCCTGTGTTCGGACATGATCGATATGATCTGCACCGGTCGCCATGGATGACATGATCGTGGTATCAGATATCGGTGAACAATGGTCTCCCAATACGGCGCCACTCAAAACACCCGAAATGGTTGCAAGTAATAGGGTATAAGCTGAATCCCCTGTTATACCGGCATCTGCACTGAGCCCAACCGAAAGTGGAACGACCAAAGGCATGATCAAAGCCATTGTCCCCCAGGAAGTCCCTGTAGCAAAACTGACGAGAGCTGCTATAATGAATGTTAATGCGGGAACCAGATAGGGAGAAAGAAGCCCTGAGGTCATGGATACAATATAATTCGCCGTCTGTAACTCACGGCAGGCACCTACGAGCGCCCAGGCCATGATAAGAATAATTACCGCGAGGAATACAGATTTGGCACCGATCACACAGGCGTCAAGCGCATCCGGTAAGGATAGGAGCCTTCCACCTATGGTGATGAGCAATGCGGATAGGGTGCCAATAATCGCCCCCCATAAAAGGGCCTGACTGCCATCGCCTTTACCAAATATAGTCCAAAGCGTAGCAAGTTCTGGATCACCATGGCCAGCCAGGATCGCCTGTCGCCCTGTCGCCCACATCCCCCAAAACGTAACACCGATCACGACAAAGAGGGGGAAAAAAGCAAAAAACCAATGCCTGCGTTGACCGTTGGTTGGTTGCAGGGCTTGGTCTTCCTCACCAGAAAGAGGTTTCGCGTGGTCACTTAATACCTGGCCGGTTGATCTGGCCCGACGTTCAGCCCGGAGCATGGGACCGAAATCTCGATTCATAAAGGCAATCAATACGACAAAGAATAACATGAGAATGGGATAGAATCTATAGGGGATGGTTTCCAGAAAGGTCTGGTATGGGTTATAATCGAGATTGACCCCCGCAAGGGCATCGCCAATCAATCCTACTTCAAATCCTATCCAACCCGATATAAGCGCAATACTTGCTACAGGCGCTGCCGTTGCATCAACAATAAATGATAATTTTTCTCGTGAAATCTTGAGTTTATCGGTCACCGGACGCATGGTATTGCCAACAACCAGCGTGTTAACGAACCCTTCAAAAAAAATGACCAGACCAAAAAGCCACGTGGCGATCTGTCCTGACCGGGGTGTTCGGGCCCAGCTTGTAAAAGAATCAACCACCCCGTATACAGATCCATTTCTCGTGATGAGCCCGATCAACCCGCCCAGAATCAGAATAACAAGGACAACAGATCCATTCCAGCGAGATGACAAACTATCCAGAATAAGATGATCTCCCCATCTCAGTAAGGCTGTAAATGGATCAAAGCCAGTCAACAAAAATGCGCCCATAATGCCACCTGCAGCCAGGGCGATTAAAACCTGTCTGAATACGATAGCAATCACGATAGCAAATAATGGGGGCAGGATAGTCATCCATCCTGGAAGTACCCGAATTGTTTCTAACAAATCGGGATTCCCCTCCGTTGTAAGCAGCATACGAAAGGTACCGGACGAGGGAAATTTCAATCCGTCCACTGATATCTCTCTATCCCCAATTAACGCACCAGACCGAGTGGACTCGACGATAAGTTGATTATCCATATCGAAAAGTCGTAACGTAAACGGGATGATGGAGGTCGGGGCCTGACCCGATGATTGTATAGTTACCGAAAACCCGATATTCGAAACGGATATAGCAGGTTTGGTCAGGGTAACCGTCGATGATTGAGCGATTACAGGGCAGGCGTATAATAGAAATACGAGAAAAGCACATCCCCGTATGAGTGCCGACTGATTTTTTTGATGAAAACAATTTTTAAAAAACATGATAATATCCTGGAGGTATACCGTCACAGCATCACAGGTCCTTGTGTTACAGATGATTGTCGTGCCGTTTCATTGGGAGAATAGTCATACCGCAAGATGAGAATAAATATGAATTCACCACATATGAGTAAAGTAGCTAGGGTCAGATGTAACACCTGGGCAATAGGTGGCAGGGAGGTGTATGCCAGGATAATACCCAGAAAAATTTGACCGATGATCCCCAACAACAACCATCGACTGATGCTATACAGGTTGGTGTTGTACATGGTTAATTTAATCTTACGATATAATATAATAGAGGAAATCAATACAAGCCAGGAGGAGAGCCGATGGATGTGATCAACGAGTCCGACTTGACTCAACCACGCTGATCGGGGCAGTCCACCTGCCTCTTTAATAAAAGGGTCTATACCTTCCCGAACTTGTGTACCAATTAACATTTGGACGCAGGTAATACCAAATAAGAGGAAACCGAGGCGGTATACCTTAGCCCGCGTATCTTCAGATATATAGCGTGGATTTTGGGTTTTTCTGGTATTAAAGGCGGTATACATTAAAAGACAGAGGAGGATAACAGCCAACGCCATATGCAGGGTAATAATACCAGGTTGTAAGCCAGACTTAACCACCTGACCACCTAGCCAGCCTTGAAATCCAACGAGTAAAAAACTAATTCCAGATCCCCAGAATATCACCGGTTGGGTCAACCTGTAGCGGACGGATCTGAGGAAGGTGAGAAATACAAGGAACCCGATAATAACCCCAACGAGTCGATTAATGTATTCAATCCACATTTTGGTATGGTTGAATTCCTCGATCGCATACCCTTTCTCCTGAATATATGCCATATCCACCTCTTCAAGACTTGACGGGGGAAACCAACAACCCCAGCATTTAGGCCAATCGGGGCATCCAAGCCCCGCCCCCGTAATGCGGACAAGGCTGCCAACCGAGATCAAAATAAGCGTCGCAATGATAGTGGACATGGCTGTTTTCTGATAAATATTCATAGGGTAGGGGTATCCATCTCATGAAGGTGAAATCATCACTGAAATAGCCTGAAGTATCATATAACCGAGTATCTAAAACGGCAAGGGGTTTTAAGCGTCTATCGTTCACTGCTTGTTTATTATTTACCAAGGGTTTATTTTGTCGAAACAGCAGGTATATGATCAATATCTTTTTGGAAAAAAGAGGATCCGCTTGAAATATATATCTAACATATCCAATCGGACGTTTAGCCTCAACCGTATCTGCAGAAAAAGACGCAGGGTCTGGTTTTACCTTTTTTATGCATCCTATCTTGTGCCACCAGCCAAACGGAAAATGCCGCCTCTGAGCCCCTACGCCTGGGTTCAGATAAAAGGCAATAAGAGGTTGGCTTATACTTAGAATTGCTTGAAGATCCAGCCAGTATTTTAACTATTGATGAGGTCACTTCAGACAGATACGATCCCCGGTTCATCCAAAACACAGAAAACATTCCGAACGGATCATTCGGGATCAGGAAAAATCGACCGGGTATCATCCGCCTATTATAGGTCTGACAGCACATGGCCGGGGACGAGGAACCATTTCTTTCCGAAGGCATGGATGCCTATTTAAGTAAACCACTTCGAAAACATCAATCAACCAAACTGCTCTATAACATGACGGTTGATAAGCCTAATTTCCCTGATTCACCATCTGAAGAGGAAGATCAGGTGCTTCTTAATCTGGAAGAATTGATCAACCGGATAGATGGGGATAATGATCTTCTAAATGAATTAATAATCATGTTTCGGAAAAATGCTTCTGAATACTTGAACATGATATTTGTAGCAATGGATAATAAGGATTTTGATGAAATCACCAGGGTTACTCACACCCTTAAGGGGATGGCTGCAAATATGTCGGCGATCTCAGTAGCCAAATGTGCCTACCGGGTCGAGATGGCAGCATGGGAAAGTCGAAAGACAGAAATTATGGATGAAATAGCCATACTTAAAATTCAAATCAGAAAAACGGTTGAATTGATTGAGAATTATGTGAAACAAGCAGCGGCTACATAAGACACAACGACTCATGTTATACAGTCAATGAATAAAAGGACTAATAATCTATCATGCTCAAGTGCCTCGAGCGGCTTAGTCCGCTCCTGAGGGCTACTGAATAGGTTTCCGAGACACGAGAGAATAATTCATTAAATCATAGTGAAAGCGATGGCCTTAAATCAAGAGGAGGATGAAAACTCTTGTTGATATTTTTATAAAACAATATATTTTATATATATGCTGGATTAATTCCAGTCCGTGTAGGGGTATAGCTCAGCTGGTAGAGCGCCGGTCTCCAAAACCGTAGGTCGCGGGTTCGATCCCTGCTGCCCCTGTCTGAAGATCGATGAGTTGGACATCTCCAATAATTTCTCAATCACCCTGTAATTTTTTTACAGGGTGTTTTGTTTTGTATTGTATAAAGGAAAGAGGCTTCGTCATATGGCAATATCAAATACAGTGGATACTTTGCGTATAGAAATCCTGGAGGGGTTTGGTAAGGCATGGGATAAAGCCGATATAGATACCCTCATGTTATTTATGTCTGAGGATTGTATATACAGCGCCTCCGTGGGCCCTGAACCCGGTAAAACGTACACTGGTAGAGAAGAAGTTCGCCATGGATTTGAGGAGATGTTAGCCTATGACGAAGGCACATCCCTGAGCGGCGATATATTCATTTCTGGTGATAAAGCCATATCCGAGTGGGCCTACATCATCCCCAACAGAGATGGATCGAAAACCGAGATAAAGGGATTGGATATATTTACCTTTAATGGAAATAAAATTCGCAGTAAAGATGCCTATCGAAAAACATACCCCTCATGATGACTTTAATGGGAGTCCCAATATGTCATTTTATGAAGTAGAAACCTGGCGACCGAAAACGGACAAAAAAATAGACCATGATGCCATGATTCGAACCTGGTTTGATTTTGTGCGAACTCACCAGAAGGATCTGTTTGCAGAATGGAAATCTGCCCGATATTTCCGGGAGGTAGATCGGCCTACGGGCCAACCTACAGGACGGTTTATTATGATTTTTGAATATCTCTCCCATGAAGGCTTTCTGGCTTATAAGAATCGAAGGAAAAATTGGGACGGCCCTTATGCCGCTTATCAGAATGTAGACCCATACCAGTTCTTTGATTTAGAAACGGTGACAGAACAATACTGGATGCCGGAAGAACAAGATCAGTGGTTATCATTTTAAATGGGTAATTGATGAACCATGCCACCATTTATTATTGAAGGGAGATTAGCATGTTATTACGAATAATTCTAAGCTTGGGTTTTCTTTGTTCGATCCACACCGTCTCTGCACAGACCGTAACACCTCTGGATGGTGTGTATGAGCGTATTTCATTAACCAATACATCTACGGGAACTCAGCTTGATGCCGGTCAAATAGGCTTATTGATTATCGCGCATGGATATTATTCTATGATAACCATGAAGCCAGATCGGCCGTTGCTTGCCCAAGGGCAGCGAATGGATGATTTACCCGACAAAGACCAAATTGAATTTATGAAATCATGGCTGGAGATGAATGGCCATACTGGGCCATGTGAGGTGAAATCAGATACGTTGATTTGGCACCGTAATATATCAGAGAACCCTCGGGAAGTCGGAACCACCACTCGTTTGCCTTATCTGATAAAAGATGGTCAACTTGTCCTTCATTTCAATCTTGCCAATGACAGTCGCTGGGAATGGGCGTGGAGAAAAATAAAATAGCGCTGTCCACTTATTAAATAGACCTACGACCTGGCATGCTACCCAAATTGAAGAGGATATCCACTTATGCGAATCGGCCTGATCTTATTAATAACCTTTATGCTATGTTCGCCCATGTGTTTGAGCGCACAGTCGATCCAAATTGAGGAGAGAGATGTCGAAGTCTATGGGTTTAACATCCATTATGCAGAGGCTGGCCAAGGTCCACCGATTGTAGTGTTGCATGGGCTTTGGGGGGGCCGAAACGAATGGGATCGGAACATCGCGACACTTGCTGCCGATTTTCGAATTATTGTGGTTGATCTGATAGGGTTTCATGGATCGGATAAACCGGAAGTAGCCATTCATAATGCACTCTTAGCCCAATTTTTAGCAGGCTTTTTTAAAGTTATGGACATTCCAAAAGCTACCCTGATGGGACACGCCATGGGCGCAAACACAGCAACTTATATGGCAGTTCATTATCCTGATTTAGTCGAACGATTGGTTCTTGTAGATGGCGCTGGATACAGAAATCCAAACCGAGATCTCTCAAAAGCGCCCGCTGAGCGACAACTACTTTTTTACAGGGTCGCAACAGGCTCCACTTTAAAAAGTACCGAGGACTTTCTAAAACGCAGGGTCTTTGATAAAACACTGGTAACGAAAGCATGGACCCAAGAAGCATTTTCCATGTGGCTAAAATCAGCCAGGGCCATACAAAGTATGTTGAGAGAGGGTGGCGATGTAACGGAAGAAGAAATGAAAACCATCAAGGTCCCTACTTTGATTATATGGGGACAGGAAGATGCTGTATTTCCAATTCGAAATGTAGATCGGCTGATGCAGGATATAACTGGAGCGGAAAAGGTGATTTTCCCTGAAGTCGGCCACCTACCTCAACTAGAAAAATATGAGATATTCAACGATACAGTAAGGGCGTTTTTATTATCGAAATAACATCCTGATCCGCTGGACTTAATATAATCATTGCAAGCGTATTATTCGTAGTACTCAATCTATTATTTCTGAATAATCCCGCTGGAGTCCCTCATGGATAACCATTTCATCCTGACCCCATTTTTTTTCGATCGATATGATGAAGGACTCGCTGATTTAAGCGAGGACCATTGGGTTATCAATAGGCCGGATCTCCCTTCCGGAAATGAAATACATCGAACGATGGCCGTTCATCGTCCACTTGTAGACCTTACGATGCGAGCCATAAAGAATGGCGAACGGCCGGTAAGTATCGCCGGGGATTGCTGTGCGGCTATACCCGTCATGGCCGGTCTGCAACAAGCAGGCATACATCCTGCATTTTTATGGGTGGATGCCCATGGTGATTTTAATACTTGGGATACGACCCCTAGTGGATTTCTAGGTGGCATGCCGCTCGCGATGATGGTTGGTCTGGGGGAACGGACCCTGGGTGATCATGTCGGCTTGGAAAAAATTCCAGAAAAGCATATCGTTTTAACAGATGGGCGGGATCTTGATCCAGGAGAACGCCAACTTATTGAAGCATCCGAAGTGGTGCATCTTCCTGATATCATGGATCTTTTAAACTTTAACCCTCCCAAACGTGAATTATACATCCATTTCGATACAGATATATTGGATCCTTCTGATGCGCCCGCCATGGGATACCTTGCATCCGGAGGCCCACCACCCGAAACCCTTGAGCAGATTTTTCATCATCTTGCCAATACCTATGACCTTGTTGCCCTATCCATGTCCACATGGCGTCCAAGTATGGACACAGATGGTCGGAGCCAGGCGGTCTGTATGCGCTTATTGAATGCACTTATCGGCCAATGAGGAAACTCCATCGATGACCGCTCTGGAAACGTTATTCAAAGATCTTGTGGTTGTTGAAGTCGCCAATGTATTAGCAGGACCTGCCGTTGGGATGTTTTTTGCTGAATTGGGTGCCAAGGTAATTAAGGTTGAAAATCCGTCTACCCGGGGCGACACCACACGGCAATGGAAATTACCAACAGAACCGGCAGGTTCTGACATCTCAGGATACTTCTCCTGTGTCAATTGGGGTAAACAATCCATTGGTATCGATTTTTTACACCCCGAAGGCCAGGGCGTTTTAGGCGACTTGATTAAAACATCCGATATTTTTTTACAGAGTTTCAAAACCGGAGATGATCTAAAGTTTCAACTGGATTATCCCACCTTGAAAAAAATAAATAGCCAATTGATCTACGCCGACATCTCCGCCTATGGACAGGATGATGAGCGCACTGGATTTGATGCCGTAATCCAAGCTGAAACCGGCTTTACCGGCATAAATGGCACCATGGATAGTGGGCCAATTAAAATGCCCGTTGCCTTGATTGATCTTCTCCTGGCGCATCAATTGAAAGAAGCGTTGCTTCTTGCCTTGATCGAACGTCTCCAATCTGGTAAAGGTAGCTATGTAACGATCTCTCTGTTTCAAGCCGGTGTATCTACCCTCGCGAATCAAGCAACAAATTTCCTGGTGGGGAAAACCATCCCACAACGGACCGGATCAGATCATCCAAATATTGTCCCTTATGGTACTGTTTTTCTTACGAAGCAAGGTGAGGGCATTGTGTTGGCCGTTGGTACCGATGCTCAATTTCAAGCCTTATGTTTTGCACTAAATAGGCCAGACCTGGCTAAAGATGACCGATTCTGCACGAATCCCCTGCGGGTTAAGCATAGAGAGCTTTTAAATGCCACCCTTACGGAATGTATAGGAACCTGGGATCGTAAAAAACTTCTGGAAGATCTTCACAGTCGGCGTGTACCGGCTGGTGGAGTTAGGACGTTAGATGAGGTTTTCGATCATCCCTCCACCGACCCTTTACTGATGGCGGGTCAGTTGGCAGATGGGCGACCAATTGAAGGTTTGCGAACCATCGCCTTTGACAGCACATGTATCAATCAGGTCCGGCAGATGGGCGTCCCGCCTACGTATAACGAACATGGGAGGTCTATCCTGAAAGATCACCTCCACTATTCAGATGACCAGATCAATCGGTTATTTGATAAAAATGTAATTGGTTGAAGGGCAAATATATTTACAATTTGGCCTGTTATCCTTATAATGATAAATATCTAATCGTATAATTAACCCATTCATTTGAACATATACGTTCTATAACCTATAATTGGCAAAATATCTCATGATCGAACACAATATTAGTGAACTTATTTTAATTGGTGATCGGGTGTTGATTGATCCACAAGATGGAGAGCAACAGACCGATTCGGGCCTATATTTGCCTGCCACGGTAACGGAAAAAGAGAAAGTCGGCACAGGAAGGATTGTCAGGGTTGGTCCAGGTCATTTGATGGCTAATCCGGAATATTCTGAGGGCGAGCCGGTGTTTAACCCTAAAGAGGCGGTTCGTTACCTGCCCTTGCAGGCACAAATTGGCGATTTTGCTTTTTACCTCAGGAAAGAATCGATCGAAATAAAATATGAGAATAAAGCCTATATTATTCTTCCTCATAATGCCATCCTGGCACTCATCCATTCAGATGGCGACGATTTGCTTAAGGATATCGAAGATTTACTTGACGAAGAATAGATAGGGACCGACATCGAAGAGGCTTATGTTATTTGAATCGTGTGTTGAATCAAAAGAATTGATGCTTGCAGAGGGATCGATCTATGAATTGCTTCGTAGAACCCCTACGGTGAGTTACGATCAACACATCGCTCATGCGGCCCTGGTGTATGACCGGGAGGGTGAAGAAGCATTACGAGATATTCATACGCAATATCTCGATATAGGCCAAAAATATCAGCTCCCCATGACCATTTTTACCGACACCTGGCGGGCGGGCAAAGATCGAATTGCCGCTTCTCGGGTCGCAGGTGAAAACGTCAACGCCGATTGTGCAGAATTATTGTTAGATATTCGAGCTTCCTACCCTTCCGATAGTCCGTCCATTTTTGTGGGCGGATTGATGGGTTGTAACGGAGATGCATATAAACCGGAAGAAGCCTTGGCGCGAGAAATCGCAAGGCAATACCATGCACCCCATATAGAACAATTAACGGCTGCCGGGGTTGATTTTTTAATTGGGGCCACATTACCTGCGTTATCAGAAGCGCAGGGTATCGCTGATGTTATGGCAGAAATGAAGCTCCCCTATGTTCTCAGCTTCGTTTGTACATCAAAAGGAACACTGCTGGACGGTACACCATTGGATGTAGCAGTTGAAACCATTGATCAAGAGACTATCCAACAACCCCTTTGTTATCAAATAAACTGTGTTCACCCTATCGTGTGTTTACACGGACTGGAACAAACAGCAACACAGAATCGTTCTATTATTGGGAGGTTTTCCGGTATTCAGGCCAATACTTCGTCACTAAGACCTGATGAATTGGATGGCCGAGACCTGCTTGATACTGAAACGCCTGCGCGATTAACGAAGGCGATCTGGAAATTGCATGAGCGTTTCGGCATGCACTGGTTTGGGGGTTGTTGTGGGACAGATGTTTCACATATCGACCATTTAGCAAAATGTATGTTTACCTCGCGAGAGAGTGTAAAACAGTTATAGATTGTTAGCCGTTAGCTTCATTCAAATATAGGAGGATAGGTATGAGTACTGATACATACACCATCCGACGCGATGTGCCAGTTTCACAGCTTGGTCTTGATGTCCGAGGGGCCTTTATAACCAGAACCTATACGCATCTACTGGGTGCTATTCTGGCATTTACCCTGCTTGAGGTATACCTGTTTGAAACGGGAATGGCTGAATCTATCGCCATGACCCTGCTCGGTGGGTCGTGGCTAATTGTGTTGGGCGGATTTATGATTGTAAGCTGGATCGCAACCCATTTCGCACATAAGTCCCAGTCTATAGGGGCACAGTACGGGGCGCTTGGATTGTTTATCGTGGCAGAGGCGATCATTTTCACCCCAATGCTTTATATTGCGAATTCGTATGCACCCGGGGTTATTGAAAATGCTGCGACGGTTACCCTTATTGGATTTCTTGGGCTAACCGTTGTCGCCTTTCATTCAAGAAAAGACTTTTCATTTCTTGGAGGCCTTTTACGTTGGGCCATGATAGGGGCTTTGCTGCTTATCGTTTCCAGTGTCCTTTTCGGGTTTCACCTTGGGACCATTTTTACTGTACTGATGATCGTGGTAGCGGGCGCAGCGATCCTGTATGACACCTCCAATGTATTACATCACTACCCAGAAGATAGACATGTAGGGGCAGCGCTTCAGCTATTTGCCTCAGTGGCCTTGTTATTCTGGTATGTGTTGCAATTTTTCATGTCACGTGATGATTAATAGGTTGCCGGCAATATAATCCCGGTCCAATAAAAGGCGATCCGTCGGGATCGCCTTTTTTATTTAACCGCGTGAATAATTTTCAGTTTACAATACATCAGGTCCATGTTTGCCAATTTGGCTATGGCATGGGTCTTTAATTCAACAAAAAGTACTAAGGAGGAAATATGAAACTGAAAAATATAGTTGAAACGGGAGAGCCAGAACTGCTCGCTACCGGTTTCCAATTTACGGAAGGTCCGATCTGGATGCCGGAGGGCTATCTATTATTTTCAGACATTCCGGCGAATAAAATATATAAATGGACACCAGAGCAAGGTGCTGAAGTTTGGAGGGACCCGAGCGGGAACTCAAACGGCTTAACCAGAAATTTAAACAATCAACTCCTGGCATGTGAGCATGGTAACCGCCGGGTATCTCTGACGAATGCCAACGGAACAGTAGAGACTCTGGTTGATAGGTTTGAGGGGAAAAAGTTGAATAGCCCGAATGATCTTGTTATGAAATCAGATGGGGTGATCTATTTCACCGACCCACCCTATGGGATTCAACCGGAAGAAAAAGAACAGGCCCCCAATGGGGTATATCGAATACTGACAGATGGGACCGTTGACCTTGTTGCAGATGATTTTGAACGACCAAATGGCCTGGCTTTTTCCCCGGATGAATCCGTTCTTTATATCGACGACTCTCATTACCGACATCTTCGGGCGTTCGACGTCCGGGCGGACGGCACCTTGGAAAATTCACGTATTATTGGTGATATGGATCATCCCCAGGCTGGCTCACCTGATGGGTTAAAGGTGGATCAGGAAGGGCATATTTACGTTACGGGGGCGACTGGTGTTTGGATTTTTGAACCAGATGGAGAGCTGCTTGGTGTGATTGTTCCGCCGGAGAGGCCTGCGAATTGTTCGTGGGGTGATGATGATAAAAAATCACTATTTCTTACTGCACAGACATCGCTCTATCGTATTCGCACAACTATACCAGGGTCAGGAACAGGGATCAAATAGGTTATATAAAGTGATCTTCACCCAATTAAGCATCAAAGAGGATTTGTGCTAATCTACATCCGTAATTTGACGGTTGCAACCACGTATGGTGCCGTTCCTATTGGACCCTGGTTTCCAATTCGGTCAGTTGTCGGGCAATATCAATCATTAGATAATAGTGTGTGGCCATTGTGTGCTTGGAATTTTCAATAAGAATAGCTTCCAGATGGCTTTGGGCTTGATCGTATCTTTTGAGATGATAATAGGCGATCCCTAAGAGGATGTCCAACTGACTCTTTTTATCATTTGAAATGGGCTCTATCTTCTGGGATCGAATCTGTTCAACACGGAGAAAGTGAGCCAACGCCTCATCATATCGCCCGATAAACATGGAGACCTGTCCAAGACTGATTAAACTGTTTTCAAAATCAGGGGTAAGGGCAAGGGATTGTTTTAGATATCGATACGTTTCTTCAAAGGTTTGGGGGGTAAAAGCCGAGTGATATGCTTTTTGTGATCTATACAGTAGATTGGCATATTGTTCCAGACTATTGGCATCTGTCTCATCAAGTAAAGACTTGTGAAGGTCAATCGATTCTGGAAAGTTATTTCGCTTCAAGCTTATTTCTGCGAAGACACGCCGCATGGCTCTATCATCGGGATTGAGTTCAAGATATTTTGCAATAAGGGGGAAGGACAGCACTTCTCTCACCATTGATTTATCTCTGAAAATATCAATCAATTGACGATATTGTTCAATGGATAACGGGCTCGATTTGAGATAATCCGTAATTAAAAGATTTTCCCCAAGTGTTAGTCGTTCATCGTATACATTTACGGCATCGGCAGAGGTGTTAAGGTAAAAAGCTCGAGGCGCCTGGTATTCAATGACCGGCCTGTACTCACTATTAATAAACCCATTTGAAGTGATCCTAGAAATGTGCTCCGGGCTGATCGACTGTAGCGCAAGTAATCCTGGCACACTTTGAATATGAATACGACCCAATTCTTCTTTGACCGATGGGATCATCATTTTTTCGGCCATCAGATCGAAATTCGGGGCTAACCGAGTCCTGGAACCAACAAGGATCATATCCCACGTATTTCCCTGGAAGATGTAGGTATATGGATATATTTGGCGAAAGGTCCGGACGGCTGAGGCCACCACCTCATTACTTATCTCATACCTGTGAAACCACTGAACCACAAGGCCATTCGGTTTCAGGATTCTTTCTGCATCTCTAAAAAATTCAATGGAAAAAAGGTTCCCGACTCCAGCCATCCAGGGATTGGAAGGTTCACTAATGACCACATCGTACCTTTTGGACGTGGTATTTATATACGTCTTTGCATCTTCCACAATCAGTTTAAAATTGGGATTCTCAACGACATTGTGGTTATATGGGCTGAACAGCTGAGCGGCCTCAGCTACTCCTTGAGATATTTCAATACAATCAAGGCTGTTGAGCGGATGGGTCAAGGCCGCACCAGCAGTCATTCCACTTCCCATACCGATCAGCAGGACATCTTCTGATTTTTCTTGCAGCATCAGGGGCAGTTGCGCCAATAAAATCTGAGTTGGAATATCACCCACCGAGGTCGCGTCAACTTTACCGTTTACAGCTAAACTCAATTGAATCTGGTCATCGGGTAATGCATGGCGGGTCACAGCCACATTCGCACTTAAATCCTCTTTATAATAAAGCAAGTCAAAGTCGAAAATGGGGGATTTCGCAAACGCTTCAAAAGATGGAGGTGGCGCTGAGCGGTTGCGAAAAACGCCCAGGGCGAAGTGTGCATTGTTCCAAGAAGGCAGCAGAAAAATGTAAATAGCTAACATAAAAGCCGCCCCGATTAAAGGGGCCTGCTTCCAGATCTTCTTGGGTGTATCTGTCGTCTTCAATAAAACCACAAAGGCAATGGAAAAATTTAAAACGAAGGCGATTTCAAGACTATGGGCCAAGCCAACTAATGGAATCAAAATTAACCCCGCACATAAGGCCCCCATCAATGTCCCAATGGTATTTACAGCATAAACATTGCCTATTTCCTTTGCAATCTGCCCAATATTTGTTCCGGCTATATTGCTGACCAGTGGCAAGGTCATGCCAAAGAACAAAGTGGGCACGAGCATAATACTGAAACAAAGAAGAAATTTGGCTATATTATAATAGACAAAGGTTTCTGGGATGGGATTCAGCATATACCTGATAGTCCAAAAGTAGTAAGGTAATCTTTCATAGAACGGATACGTCAGAATAACCGCCACGACGATACCTAATTCACTGATCCCGAACCAGAAGAACACACGATTTGTATGTTTCATTATCCGACCGACAATCAGACTGCCAATGGTTATCCCGGTGATAAACGCCGCCAACATGAGCGAAAAAGAATAAGTTGATGATTCAAGTACCACGGCAAAAATACGAAACCAGACCAGTTCGTAGATCATGGATGTGAAACCCGATAGCCAGATGCCCACCATAGCAATTTTTACTATATGAGGCGCATAGAGAATCTGCTTGTTATCCGCCGTTTGGGGTAAAGGGTCTTCTCCAACAGGTCTTTTTTCAATCAATTTATCCATGACCAGAATAAGTAGACCTAAGACAACATTGATTCCCCCCGTAGTCAGCAAACCGACAATCAACCCGAGTTGCTCAACCACATAAAATCCAGCAATAATGGTACCAACTACAGCGCCGAAACTATTGATAAAATAGAGGAGTGCCACCCTGGTACCGACGTTTCCCAATGATCGGACAAAAAATCGACTGAGGGCAGGCAAGGTGCCGCCCATCAAAAACGTGGGTACAATCAATGTAAGAAATGCAAGAAGGAGTTTTGCGCTCAGATGGGCAAAACCACCCACTTCGAGACCAGCAGCGGTGGAGAAATACACATCTTTGGCAAATTCTACGATAGGGGAATAAAAAATGCCATAGCAGCCAATACCAATTTCAAGCCAGGCATATAATTTTAAAGGGGGAAATCTGTCTCCTATACGACCGAATACGAAACTGCCAGCAGCCAGCCCGCCCATAAATGTCGCCAACACAATCATGTGGGCATGCGTCGTATTCCCTATGAACAAGGAAAGGTATTTACCCCAGATTACTTCATAGACGAGGCCACACGCACCTGAAAGAAAGAAAAGAAGATAAACAGGCTTTTCTAAATGCTTTTGGATGCAATTCATCATGATATACCACTATACCCGGTCATGGTATTTACAGATGAGATCAACAATTCGTTCACTGGCTTGCCCATCGCCATATGGGTTGACCCTACCCGCCATATTCTCATAGGCGATTGGATCATCCAATAAAACGGAGGTTTCTTCGACAATGCTCCGTGGGTCAGTTCCTACGAGTTTCAAGGTGCCAGCTTTTATGCCCTCGGGCCTTTCTGTTGACTCGCGCAGGACTAAAACAGGAACACCTAAGCTGGGCGCCTCTTCTTGAATACCACCTGAATCCGTGAGGATTAAATCCGCTCTGTTCAATAAATGGACAAAGGGCAAATAGTCGATGGGGTCGCAAAGGTGGATATTATCGATTTCATTTAAGAGGGCATATGCGCGGGCTTTTACTTGTGGATTGGGATGGACCGGATAGACAATTTGAATGGTCGATGCATATTTTTCGGATAGTTCGAGCAATGCGGTACATATATCATCAAATGGAGGCCCAAAATTTTCTCTTCTATGGGCAGTGACAACGATTAATCTCCGATTCGGATCAAGGAGGCGGTCCCACTTTTCTGATACACCGGGGTCCTCACGGCCAACTATACCCAAAAGTGCATCAATACAGGTATTTCCCGTCACATGAATATTTTCGTCAGGGAAACCCTCACGCAGTAAATTGTCACGGGTCATTTCTGTCGGCGCAAAATGAAGATCACTGATCTGGTCTGCTATCCTCCGATTAAATTCTTCCGGATAGGGTGAAAATTTGTCACCTGTCCGTAGTCCAGCCTCAATATGACCGATCCGGATTCGGTGATAGAACCCAGCGATTGCAGCCGTCATCACGGTCGTTGTATCACCCTGAACAAGTATCCAATCAGGCTTTTCATCCTGGAGAATCGGGTCCAATTTGGTAAGAATATTCGCCGTTAAATAAGATAGGGATTGGCCGGCCTTCATGATTTCCAGATCATAATCAGGCCTGATCTGGAACACTTCAAGCACCTGGTCAAGTAATTCACGATGTTGTGCGGTTACACATATTTTAACATCAATCTCGTCTGGGCGATTTTGGAGTGCTTTGATGACGGGTGCCATCTTGACGGCTTCGGGTCGTGTTCCAAAGATGGTCATGACCTTAATTGATGAACCATTTTCCATACAGGTTTTTACTCTCTACGCCTTGGTTAGTCTACAATTTAATTTATTAATCTTTTTTATCATCAGCAGGAAACCCTTCTGCCTGCAAGTTTCCCCAGGGCACCCAACCGCCATCCACCCTTAAATTCGTACCGGTAATATACCTGGCACGATCTGAAGCAAGAAAGAGGACTGCGTTTGCAATGTCCTGCGTTTCAGCAACGCGGCCCAAAGGGATTCGATGGTTAAAACGATCCAGAGTGATATCCCCCTTTTCTACCACAGAATCCAACATCTCTGTCCTTGTTACGCCAGGAGATACACAATTGAGCCGAATGTTGTATTGCGCCCATTCAGTTGCCAAAACTTCGGTCAATGTAATGACGCCGGCTTTGGCGGCATTATAGGCAGCTCGCATAGGCCATCCGCCCATCCCGCCAATCGATGCAATGTTAACCATACTGCCATAGGCCTGTTCGATCATCACACGGCCAACACATTGTGTCATGAAAAAAGTACCATTCAGCATAACATCGATTTGAATCCGCCAATCTTCTTCTGGTATATCTTCTGATTTATGGAGGATAAATAGACCGGCATTATTTACCAGGATATCGATCTTCCCGTGCTCTGAATGGACTTTATCAACGAGAGATTGACATGATTCTGTTTTGGTGACATCGAGAGGAAATGAT